>Ga0209467_1000105_pt1 | contig 149776 bp, 115 predicted proteins | sample Higcelwee11metaG_FD_187175 | JGI IMG/M metagenome (GOLD analysis project Ga0209467, IMG submission 187175) | Freshwater pond sediment microbial communities from the University of Edinburgh, under environmental carbon perturbations - High... | ecosystem: Environmental > Aquatic > Freshwater >...
AGTTGGTCACATCTGGCATGAAATGATCCCAAATAAAATTGGCTGGATACACGGTTTGCTCGTATATGAAAATTACAGGCGTCAGGGCTATGCATATAAAGCTATTGAATTGATCGAAAAAACATTATTGGAAAATGGATTTGATACATACGGGTTGCATGTATTCAGACATAATAAATCTGCAATTGACCTGTATAATAAATTGGGGTTTGTTGAGCATGATAATTCCAACGATAAAAATGTGTATATGATGAAAAAAATTAAATAAATAGTAAGTAATTAAATGCCAATAAATTCAAACATAAAAAAACTTAATGCAATTCAGCTATGCCGATGGTTAATGTTTCCAAGCCCTATTGTAGCTATATTTTATTTTAAATATGGGCTCACGATGAAGGACTTATTTCTGATCCAGGCTATTAGCTCAATAATGATATCTATTTTTGAGATACCGACCGGATATATTTCCGATAAGTATGGTCGAAAAAATTCATTAGTATGGGGACTGTCAATAAGCTTATTTGGATTTATTACAATTGGTTCGTCATTCGGATTTTTAGGTTTTTTGATTGGAGAATTATTTCTCGGGCTTGGACTTGCATTTATATCGGGGTCTGATTCTGCTATTCTTTATGAAACTTTTTTGGAAACCGGTCGAATTAAAGATTATAGTAAAGCTGAAGCTAAATTTCAATCTTTGCATCATGTCGGAGAGTTTATAGGTGTAATCTCCGGAGGCTTTATTGCCGCTTACAGTTTTAGAGCAACTTATGCCGCAAGAAGTTTGTTTATTATTTTAGCTATAATTGTAGCATATAATTTAATAGAACCTTCTCAGAAATCATTACCGGTTGAGAATAAGAAATCCGTTTGGTACTCTGCAAAGGAGCATATTACAAATCTACAGTATATTTTGGGAATTTCGGCTTTTCTGTTTGCACTGATGATCATTGGTTTTTGGTATGTTCAGCCTATACTTAAGGAAGAGGCTTTCCCGATAGTAGGTTTTGGAATTGCATTTGCTTTTTTAAAGTTAATTTCTTTTATAGCTGCAAGAAATTCATCATCATTAGTAGAAAAATTTAATATTTCAGGCTCTATTGCAATTATGTTAATCCTGATAATTATAGGATACTCTGGACTTTGGTACTTTGAAGGATATTATAAATTATTGTTTATTTTACCTTTTTACTTAGTAGGCGGATTTTATATGCCGATAATGAACAGCGCACTGAACAAGCGTATTGAATCCAAAAGCAGGGCTACAGTCCTGTCTATCAACAATCTTTTCGGAAGATTAGTTTTTTCCGTATTAGCTCCAATGATCGGATTCTATTCTGATACAAACGGGATGAAAACAACATTTCTCATAATAAGTATATTTACAATAGCTATCGGAAGTATTCTTTGGATGCGGTTTTTCACGGGAAATAAAAAAATTGCACTTGAGTAAAAGTATGAAAAGGCAGATATTTCAAATAAACTTGAGAAGTAAAAAATGAAACAGTACTACGCAGAAAGAGCAAAAGAACACGACAAAGTTTATCTTAAGCCTGAAAGGCAGGAAGAAATTAAGAAAATTCACGCATATTTGAGAGAAGGATTTTCAGGACTTAATGTTCTTGAAGTAGCTTGCGGTACGGGATATTGGACGCAAACGATCTCGGAATCAGCTTTGTCAATTTCAGCTTCAGATTATAATAGTGAAGTTCTCGATATCGCAAAATCAAGGGATTATAAAATATCTGATATTACTTTTTTCGAGGATGATGCTTACAAACTGTCAAAAGTCAGAGGTGGTTACAATTCGGGATTTGCCGGATTCTTTTGGTCACACATTCCTTTAAACAAATTACAGGAATTTTTGAATTGCTTACATTCAAAGATGGAATCAGGAGCTAAAATAGTATTTATTGATAATGCTTTTGCAGCTGGCAGCAGCACTCCGATAGCGCGGACTGACAAAGACGGAAATACTTATCAGGCAAGAAAGCTTGAGAATGGGAAGGAATATGAAGTGTTAAAGAATTTTCCTACGGAAGACGGCCTGAGGGAAATACTCGGAAGATATTCAGGGAGTATCAAAATTCAATTTCTAAAGTATTATTGGATTACGGAATACAAATTAAATCTATAAGAGTAGCCCATGAAACAAAACATATACGATAACGATGAATTCTTTGATTATTACATAAATATGAGAAATAATCGCAGCGGTCTTAATGAAGTGCTTGAGCAGCCTGCATTCATGAATCTGGTTCCTGACCTGAAAGGGAAGAGGGTTCTTGATCTCGGATGCGGATTCGGAGAGAACTGCAAAACTTATGAGAATATGGGAGCGTCAGAAGTTGTAGGGCTTGATATTTCCGAAAAAATGCTTGCCATTGCAAAAGATAAATTCTCCAGTGACAGGATCAAATATATTCATAGTTCACTTGAAGAAATGGAGTTTGATGACAATTCATTTGATGTGATTTTAAGCTCTCTCACTTTTCATTATGTAAAAGATTTCAATGAATTGATCCGCAGACTCTCGAAATATATTAGAAAGGATGGTATTCTATTATTTTCGATTGAGCATCCTATAGCTACAGCAAAAATTGTAAAACAAGGCTGGGTAAAAGATGAATCAGGAAATAAGACTCACTGGGTTATGGATAACTATCAGGATGAAGGATTAAGACATCACAAATGGGTACTGGATGATGTGATCAAATATCACAGAACGATCTCTACGACATTGAATACACTTATTGAGAATGGGTTCAATATTTTAAAAGTTGATGAGCCTGTTGCATTGGAAAGTGAAGAGTTGAAGAAAGAATCGCTGAAGGAAGAAAGACGAAGACCGCCGTTTTTGATCGTAAAATGCAGGAAGGAGTGAATAATGAAACTTAAATACGGAATGAATCCGAATCAGGAATACGCAGAATTTATCGATAATGACAACTTGAAAGTATTAAACGGCAATCCGAGCGTAATAAATTTTATGGATGCTTTGAATTCATGGCAACTGGTCAAAGAAATTGATGAATATTCAAATACTCCAACTGCAGCTTCATTTAAGCATGTAACACCTTCAGGAGTTTCGATCGGGAACACCGTTGAAAAAAACGAGAAGAATTCATATTGTTATAATAGAGAACTCAATTCATCTTTAACTAAGGCATATTTGAAGGCTAGAGGTGTTGACAGACTTGCTTCTTTCGGTGATTTTATAGCTTTGAGCAGAACAGTCGATCTTGAAACAGCCAAAATGATAAGACCGGAAGTTTCAGACGGGATTATTGCTCCTGATTTTGAAGATGAAGCTCTGGAAATTCTCAAGAGTAAAAAGAAAGGCAGCTATGTTATCTTTCAGATCAATAACGATTATGTTCCTGCCGATATCGAAGAGAGAATAGTATTCGGATTCAAAATAAAACAGCATAGAAACAATTTAAAGATATCTGATTCTAGCTTAAATAACATCGTTACTGAGAATAAAGATATACCTGACAGTATAAAGAAAGATTTGATAATAGGAATGATAACTTTAAAATATACTCAGTCTAACTCGATCTGTGCGATCCATAACGGACAGGTCATAGGTATCGGTTCAGGGCAGCAATCCAGAATTCTTTGTACCGAACTTGCTTTGAAAAAAGCTAACAAATGGTATCAGAAAACAAAGCTGGATCTTGACAAGATCTCATTTCCGGCAAAAGCCTCAAAAACTGAAAAAGACCAAATTATTGAGCTTGAACGAGAAAGAGTTTTCGGTGATAAAATAATGCTAAAGGAACTTGATATCTGCCTGTGCTCTGACGGTTTCTATCCTCAAGTTGATAATATTGAACTCGCTAACAAATACGGAGTGAAATATATTGCTGCTCCAATGGGATCGATCAGGGATAATGAAATAATTGAAAAATGTAACCAATACGGGATAGTTTTCGTAAATACCGGAATAAGACTGTTTCATCATTAATGGGTATAATATGGATAGATATAGATAAAGCAATAAGTGTAAATGAGAATTTGTTGAAAACCGGAAATGCTCCGAGATGGACAAAAAGAGAAACTTATGTGTTAAAAATTGTGAGAGATCACTTTAAGAATAAATTATTAAAAAGAACTTGACAAAGTTTGCATTATACTGCATATTATATACGTATTGACATTAAGGTTTGCATTATAATAGATGAGGTTTAAATGTTTGAAATACTGAAAAAATATAATTTCTGGGATGGGAATGTCAAAGGTTGCGGTTTTTTAAGAAGATCTTATCTTAAAAAGCTGAAAGAGCTTGATGTAACTAAAACAATTATTACTATAACAGGCGGAAGAAGAGTAGGCAAGAGCTTTATTGTAAGGCAATATATTGATTTTTTGATAAATGAAAATAAGATCAAGCCCAAACAAATATTTTACGCAAACCTGTTCATCAGGGAGTTGGAATCTTTAAAAGACCCTAAAATATTTACTGAAGCGATCGGGTTGTGGAAAAAAAAGCTGAAAGTTGAAGAAAATGTAAGAAAATATATAATCATTGATGAAGTGCAGGAAATAGAAAAGTGGGAAATATTAATAAATTCACTGTATGAGGATTTTACTACAGAATATAAAGTTATTATTACCGGATCAAATTCAAAATTATTGAGCGGAGAGCTTTCAACCTACATTGCCGGGAGAAGTTTTTCTTTGAATGTTCTTCCTCTTTCATACCAGGAATACCTTGATTTTACTCAAAAAGGCATAAGCAAAGAAACATTTATCGAATATATGAAAGACGGAGGAATGCCCGAAATCGTACTGGCTGAAAACAGTTTTGCAAAAAACAATCTCATTTCAACTACAATTGACTCAATAATTATGAGAGATATTGTGCTCAGGCATGACATACGCAATATATCTTTACTCAAGAAAATCGTAGATTATTTCTGTTCTTCTCCATCAGATGAAATATCAAAGAACAAAGTCGCAAACATTCTAAAAAATACAGGCCTGAAAAGTTCAATTCATACCGTTTCGGATTATATTGAGTACTTAAAAGAATCTTTTTTAATTCATTCATGCCCTGTTTTTTCCTATAAAAAGAATGATATTTTAAAAAGTGTACCTGAAAAAGTTTACCTTAATGACCATTCATTTGCCATGAATAATTCAGGCTTCAAAGATCTTGGCAAACTGCTGGAAAATATAGTCTATATCGAACTTCTGAGAAAAGGATATAAAGTACAGACTCTAAAGATCGATGATAAAGAAATCGATTTCATAGCTGAAAAAGAAACTGAAAAAATGTATATTCAGGTTGCCTATACGCTTGGAGACAAAGACAGTGAAACTTATAAAAGAGAATTCGGAAATCTGCTGTTAATAAAGGATCATTTCCCGAAAATGGTTTTGACTTTAGATGATATTCAACATGCCCCCGTAAAAGGAGTAGAGCATATCAGTATAATAGATTTCTTAAAATGAACTAAATATCAATTGAAAGAGAATAATAAGTTAATTCGAGTAGCCCATGAAACAAAACATATACGATAACGAAGAATTTTTCGATTATTATATCAACATGAGAAAGAATCGCTGAAGGAAGAAAGACGAAGACCGCCGTTTTTGATCGTAAAATGCATGAAGGAGTAAATAAAAAATGAAGACTAAAAAATGCTATCAAATTATTAATTGTCCCTTTAATAGGGGAAGGGTGCCTGCATCAGCTAAATGTCCGCCTTTTGATCTTAAGATAGGCTGCTGGGAATATGATTGGGTTGCTTTCTATAGCAACATGCCTGATTGTAATGAGAAAACAGAATGGCGCGAGGGAATGGTAAGCCGGTGCAAGCAGTGTAAAGTTTATCTTGGGCATAAAGCTGAAATGGATTTGATCCTGAATAAATTAGAGAATTAAAATGAATAACGGAAGCTGGGAAAAAATATACAGCGAACAGGGCGAAGTTCAGCACGAAATACTTAATACGGTTGTCGAGGCTGTGAGCCTTTTTAGAAACAAAAAATATCTGCACATCCTCGATCTCGGATGCGGTACCGGCCGAAATGCGTTTTACCTTGCACATAACGGGTTCAAAGTTACTGCCTGCGACATATCCGAAACAGGAATAATTATAGCTAAAAAGAAAGCGGAAGAACTCGGCTTTGATAATATTAAATTCGATATTGAGGACATGTTCGATCTTAATTATCCGGATGGTACTTTCGATGCCGTTCTATGTGTCTGGACACAGGGGCACGGGCTGCGGTCGGATATTCAGAAAAGCATAAATGAAATTCACCGAATACTCAAACCGGGCGGTATGACCGTTTCCGATTTCGTTACGATCGATGATCCGACTTTCGGCGTAGGTGAAAAAATAGCGGACAATACTTTTATCGGCGGAAGACCGGGCGAAGAAAATATTCCGCACTATTATAATACAGAAGACGATTTGAAGAGTTTATTCAGGAGCTTTTCAGAAATCAGCTTCATAGACAGAACCTATAGATTTAAGGATGACAATAAAATTGAGCACATTATTAAAGCTATAGTAGTGCAGGCTGTGAAATAGAATGATCTACGGATTCCCATAACAAAATAATATTTTATTCTCTTGACAAAGCGTACGAGAATCCGTACTTTCGTCTTTAGAAGGAGGTAAAAATAATGACAACAATTAATGTAACTGAAGCAAGAAAAAATTTATACAATCTTGTGGATTTAGCGAATGAATCGCATGAAACCATTCTCATATCAGGCAAACGCGGAAATGCCGTTTTAATATCCGAAGAAGACTGGTCAGCCATAAATGAAACTCTTTATCTTCTCTCAATTCCAAAGATGAGGGAATCAATAAAGAAAGGGCTTGAAACCCCTGTTGATGATTGCGATACGGATCTTGACTGGTGAAATGGAAATTAATATATACCAAACAGGCTCAGAAAGATGCTTTAAAGCTGAAATCAGCAGGGCTAAAAGATAAAGCTGCTGAGCTGCTCAAAATTCTTACAGATGATCCTTTACAAAATCCTCCGAAATATGAAAAACTTGTCGGTGATCTTACCGGCGCATATTCAAGAAGAATAAATATTCAGCACCGTTTAGTCTATCAGATTTACGATCATGAAAAAATAGTAAAAGTTATCAGGATGTGGACTCATTATGAATAAGAAATGCTATCAAATAAGCAATTGTCCCTTTAATAGGGGAAGGGTGCCTGCATCAGTTAAATGTCCGCCTTTTGATCTTAAGATCGGCTGCTGGGAATATGATTGGGCAGCTTTCTATAGCAACATGCCTGATTGTAAGGAGAAAACAGAATGGCGCGAGGGAATGATAAGCCGGTGCAAGCAGTGTAAAATTTATCTTGAGCATAAAGCCGAAATGGATTTAATTCTGAATAAACTAGAGTAGAGTTAAATAATGAATCATTATTACACAGAAATATTGGGTTCTTTATCTTTTTTTGTGGTTTTCGTGATCTTTGTATTTAGAAGATCAAAAGGAAATTTCAGGGAATACGGTTTTAATTTATGCGCTGTTAAGCCCATATTAGTTAGTATTGCCATAGGCGCAATCCTTGTCATTTTTTCCACTCTTATATCTAATCAGATTGCAGGAAAGGGACATCCTCTTAATGATAATGCTTTAATTGTGCAGGTTTTGATCTACTGGCTGCTAAAACCAATTACGGAAGAAATATTTTTTCGAGGCTGGCTTCAGACTATTATTTCAAAAAGAGTTGACTCGTCAATTTCAATATCGACAATCAAAATCTCTTACGCAGTAATTTTTACTTCTTTGATCTTCGGAATTTTTCATGGAACTCTCTATTTTTCCGGAATGAACGGCTATAAAGTTATAACTATGATGCTATTTGTAACGATTCTAGGCCTTTTCACTGGATATTACAGGGAAAAAACGAACAGTTTATTTCCTTCGATAGTAAATCATATTTCATACAATGCATTGGGAGGAATTATAGCTAATGTCCTATAAAATGGAGAATTTATGAAGATTAAAACATGTTATGTCGGCCACGACGGAGCTTACCGAAACAAGAAAGCTCAGGGCAAAACCGGCTGGGGCGAAGGGATTAAAGAATACGAAAATATTATTCAGGATGCTTTTAAAAAAAGTTATGTGCCGAAAAGCGGTAAATTTCTTGAACTGGGATGCGGTGCGGGAGAGACAACATTGTGGTTTGCTGAAAAAGGGTACGATAGCTATGGAATTGATATTGCTACAACCGCTATAGAATGGGCAAAGGAAAAAGCCGCTGAGCAAGATCTGAAAGCGGATTTCAGGCTGGGTAATGTCGTTGAACTTAAAGAATTTGAAATTAATTATTTCGATTTTGTTTTTGACGCGCACTGTCTGCACTGTATTATCGGGAAAGACAGAAAGCTGTTTTTAGAAAGTGCTTTTCGGGTACTTAAACCGGGCGGATTCTTTCTCTCGGAAACGATGTGCGGTGAATTGAGAGATAAAGAATTATTGAAAAACTATGATCCTGAATCACGATGCCTTTTTACAAAAGATGTTGCACAAAGGTATTTCGGAATGCCTGAGGCGATATTACTTGAAATAAAAAATGCCGGATTTGAAATAATTCATTCATCTGTGACTGTCGGAAGCGGTGAGGATAATGATATGCTATTGGTTCATGCAACGAAAGGATAAGTTATGAAAGATAAAATTAAATTCGTGAAAAACATAAAAAAGTTCGGGGAAAATGAGCTCGGGTTGTTTTTTGACGGATCATTTGTAAAGCTTGCGAAAGACGAGTTCTCCTGCAACTGGGTCTATGCCTGTTATAAAAACAGGATGCAGTCTGCTCTAAAGGACAATTTTCCTTACGAGTTTCACTCGGATATGAACAAAGCTTTAAAAAGGCAGAAGACACTCGAGAAGAAAGGTTTCGACACATATTTTTATCACGCCGAAGCTCACGGCGGGAAAAAGTGTCCGATCACAAAGGAAATGCTTGAATCTGACCGCGCAAGACAATGTTATGTTGTGCTCCACGAAGCGTGGCATGCAACAAGCAGCAGAAACGAACATAATTTCCCGTATTCGTTCGAGGAATCTTCGGGAAGAGTAGTCGGGCTGTTCGGCGGGATAGAGTTTGCGAAATATATAAAGGAATATTTACAGGTAAAATGAAATTACACTATGCCATACTGACAGTCTTAATAACACTCTCAAATCTAAGTGCGCAGAGAATTCAGGAACAGACTACCGGGATGAATTATTTAATGCCTGCTACACAGATCTTAGCAGTTAACGGACTCATAGCGGCAAGCAACAGATTTATCCGCAACGCCGATTACGCAAAAATAAGCTTTAGCTCAATAGAAACGAATCTGCAAAGTCAGTGGGTATGGGATGACGATAATTTCGCGGTAAATCAGATAGGACATCCATATCAGGGAAGCCTGTATTATTCTCTAGCCTGTCAATATAGTAATAAGTATTTTACAAACATGGCATTATCCGCTTTTGGAAGCGCACAATGGGAATACTTTATGGAAACAGAGAGACCCGCGGTCAATGATCTGATCACAACTAGCCTGGGAGGAGCAATGCTAGGTGAGATCACGGAAAGGTTATCAGACAATCTTTTAGATAACACTTCTGAAGGATTTATCAGGGCAGCAAGAGAAACAGGCGCATTTGTCATCAACCCGATGAAAGGTTTAAATAGAATGATAGACGGAAGCATGTTTAAAATACGCTCATCCGACGATACTTTTAAAAAGAAAGTCCAATTTGAAGTTTCAGCCGAGAAGAAAATTTTCTCATTCATAAATTCAAAGGGAATTGATGAAAACAAAGCTGATTCGACAGCCACTGTACCCTTTGCCAGCTATAATCTGCAGATGATCTACGGCGACCCGTTCACTTCAAAAAAGCCTTTCGATTACTTTGCTTTAAACTTCGGACTTTCATTCAAAAAAGATGTAGTAGCAAATGTAATGTCGAGAGGATTGATCTGGAAAAAGAATATTCGTTCTGAAAGGTATGTTCACGGATCGATCGGCATAATTCAGAATTTCGACTATATAACAAGTCAGACTTACAAGATAGCCGAAAGCAGTTTCGGGTTGGAACTGATGGCGGAAAGAATTTTCTTTGAAGATTGGCATTTTTTACATAACCATCAGGCAGGGTTGATCGTGCTTGGAGGAGCAAGTACGGAATATTATGTCGAAGTCGAAAGGAATTATAATTTCGGACCCGGAGCGATCGTAAAAATGGGATTTGTTCTCTATAAAAGCGATTTTGCGAAGATATCAATTAATATCGACAGATTCTGGATAAGAACAATCTCAGGAGCAAAAGGGCACGAATCCGTAGGAGTAGGTAAGTTTGAGATACAGAAGAATATCTATAAAGGTATAGGCGCGGCGGCATCTTATGTCTTTTATGACAGGGAAGGAACATATTTATCTTATCCTGATGTTCAGGTATTTAATCATGAGATCAGGGGAATGATCACCTACATTTTCTATTAATCAAATAAGGAAAATCTTATGACAAAAATGTCAACAACTTACACAGGCGGACTTCGCGCCGAATCAATTCATCTTCAGTCCGGAACAAAGATTCTTACCGACGCGCCTTTGGATAATCACGGTAAGGGAGAAGCGTTCTCTCCGACAGATCTTTTTACGATCTCATATACGACATGTATATTGACTACGATCGGACTGGCTGCTCAGACCCAGGGATTTTCAATTGACGGAGCTACGGCTGAGACCGAAAAGATCATGCTTTCTAATCCGAGAAGGGTGGGGGAGATCAGGATCAATATTGTTTTTCCGCACGATAATTATTCAGATAAAGAGAAATCTGTGCTTGAGCGGACTGTGAAAGCATGCCCGGTAGGCGAAAGCCTTAATCCTGATATCAAAAGAACCGTTTCGATAAGTTATAAGAAATAAATAGATTATTTTTGAGCTTACACTTTGATAATTTTTTCCACGCTTGATACTGCGTAAAGCGGAATATTGATGAATTCTTTTTCTGTGCTGAATATTCTGGGTGAGATCCTTATGACTTTACCGGGCTTATATAATCCTTCGTAAACACGAAGACTCTTCAGGTTTCTGCTCGATCCGCTTTTAACTTCAACGGGGTATATGCTGTTACAGGATTTTATCAGAAAATCAACTTCAGCCTTTCCTTCTGATGACCAGTAAAACAGATCCTCATAGCCTGAAGAGGTAAGCTCGGAGGCGACGAAGTTTTCAATAAATGCGCCGTTGTATTCCATGAATAACTCATCGGGTTTAAGAATAATGTCGGATGTAAGTCCCAGCATGGCTCCGAGCAATCCTGAATCAAGCATATAAAGCTTAAATTTCGATTTGTCAGAATAACCAGAAAGCGGTATTTTTGGAACGGAAACATTATAGGCGGGATATACAAGTCCTGCATTTTTCAGCCATGTTATAGTCAGCCCATAAGTAGAACTTCTGGCGTTTTTTGAAACATCGCTGAATTTAAATTTTTTATTCTCTTTTGATAGCTGATAAGGTATCGAATCCCATACCTCTGCGGTTTTCACAGCCTGATGAGCATCGGCATATTTAGAAAAATCATTTTTATATGCTTTTATTATTTCTTTCTGAATCTCTCTTGCTTCAGCTATATCCTGATGAATAAGATAGGATTGAAGAACTTCCGGCATTCCGCCAAGATAAAGATAAAGCTTCAGCTTATCGGCAAGTTTATTGTGAAAGATCTCTCCGATATCATCAATCTTACCTTCACGGATCAATTCTGACAGAAGTTCGTCATTATAAGCATTAAGAAATTCAAGAAATGACATAGGGTATAAATTCATAAAATTTACTTTTCCTACAGGGAAGCTGCTTTTTTTGCCTACACTCACACCGAGTAGTGAGCCTGCAGCAATAATGTGGTATTCGGGAGCTTCTTCGCAGAAATATTTCAGGCTGGTTATAGTTCGAGGAGAAATTTGTATTTCATCAAAAAAAATCAGAGTATCTTTAAAGCCGATTTTTTTGCCGGTAAACATACCCAGCTTTGCTATAATAATTTTCGGATCAAGGCTTTCGGTAAATAATGGAATCAACTCTGGAGTTTTTTCAAAATTAAAATAAAAATACTCGGAATATTCTTTTTTCGCGAATTCATCAATAAGATAAGTCTTACCGACTTGCCTTGCTCCCTGAAGTAAAAGCGGCTTTCTGTTCCTGCTCTCTTTCCATTCCATCAAATCATAATAAGCTTTTCTTTTCATAATTATCCTTAGAAAATTATAAAAGAAATATAAGAACTCGTTCCAAAAAATGCAATATCAATGTGAAAACTCGTTCCGAAAAGTGTAATTTAAACGCGAAAACTCGTTCCGAAAAGTGTAATACAGCTATAAAAAATCTAAAACAGACTTTTCAGAAGTTTCTTGCCCTGTTTTTCGCCTTCTTCTTTCGCCTTGTCTTCTATTATAGATCCGGCCTGTTTCTGAATTATCTTCGTTAATGAAGGCGGAAGCATGGTCACTTTGACATCAGGATCGGATATGTCGCCCTTCGATGAAAAATCTATGCTCACTCTGCCGTCTTTGACAATGCCTGAAAGCAGGTCTTTTTTAACCTGCGCTTTATCTATCTTAACGCCTTTAGCTTTGCTGATCTGTTCGTCTATGTATGAATCAACATTTTTAAGCAGTTTATCCGATTCCGATTTTGACACGAGCAGATTGCCTTTGAATGAATGCTGATTGTTCAGCATATTGAACCAGCCGTCTTTAGCTATAGTAATATCGTAATCGCCCGTCTCGACTTTCAGCTCCTCTTCGAATGATATCTTTCCTTCTTTGTATCTGATCTTGGTATTTGCGTCCTTTTTTACCACAGCCTTTTTGCTTAAAAGGCTCAGATCAAGTCCCATCTGGTCTAAAGTCGAAAGAGAGGATTTAACTTTTTCCATCGCAACTAAAGCCACGAGGAATGATCCTTCGTTTATCGTGAGGTCATAAAGAGCTTCAGGCTCGATCTTGCCTGTTTTCGGATCCATAGGCCTGATATCTGCGTGTGATCTCAGGATCAGCTTAGCCTGCTCTTTATTATCCTTGTTTGAGATCAAAAGATCGGTGTCGATAGTAATATGAGCTTTATTATGGTTCTCAAGGTCTTTAGGATCGAAATCTATCTGACTGATCACGATATAAAGATCTGAAATTAAAAATCTTTGATCGGTGGCTTTAAAAAGTATATCTATTTCGCCTTTTTCGATCCCGATCTGATTCAGTTCCGCCGCGATAGGAACATCCTTCGCGTTAAATTCCTTTGCAGGCTCTTCGGATGAAGTTTCTGATTTTGAAGACTCTTCAGCCGTTTCTTCAGCTTCCTGATTTTCCTGCTCATCATAAGATGATCCGTCTGCGCTGCCGGTGCTCTTCATCAGCTGCGAAAGATTGTTGTCTCCCTTTTTGCCGATCGTAAGTTTCATCTTAGGCTCGGAAATTATAAACTTGTTCAGTTCAAATTTTTTGTGTAACAAAGGAAATAGATTTGCTTTAAGTTCAATATTTTCTATCGAGACTATTTCGTTCTCCATTTTCGGCCTTTCGTCAATATGAACTTTGTCGTCGGCGTATTTATCCCGCTGTCCGATCTTTACTTTATTAAGCTCAAGATACGGTTTGAAAGCGAAAAGCCCGATACTGATATCCTCAAGCTCGAATCTCGAGTTGGTGTTAGCCTCGACCTCTCTGACAATTATATTCTTGTCGAAATAGTTCTCAAGATAGATTTTGAGCCCGAGCAGCGTAAGAAGTACTAAAAGTATCAGTCCTATTATGATCCTGAAAATCCATTTTATCATTTTATTCTCCTAGTTTCCGTACGGGTCGATCAGTCCTGCTTCGGACAATTTTCCCGTTTTTATTTTATTGATCGGATATCTGTAATAATCATCTTCGGTTATATGGAACACATGCTCGAACACTTCAGACATTTTAACCGAAGAACCGTCAATGAATTTTATGCCTACAATAATATTGTCGCCGTCAAATTCAAGTTTTTCCACGAAAGGAACAAGGTCGATCTCTTTTTCCTTTTCATGCTGCATGCGCTTGAAAACAAGTTTTTTCTTCGCTCTGAATTTAAGTATCATCTCGGTAAAATATTCAGCCGCATCATCAGGTATAACAACAAGATATTCATTATAGTCAATGAAATTCATTAGCGGGGTGAATTTCCCGGTCAGTTTCTTCACCGAAACGAATTCCATTACATTGCTGAATATTTTTTTCATATCTTCTTCGATACTTCCTGAATAATCATCTTTAAAACCCATATCCGCGAACTCGCAGTCTGAAGTGAACCCGAATGAAAGCGGGTGACTGAAGCTGATTATCGGCAGCGGATGATACCCTCTTGAGTATGCTATCGGAATATCGTGTATGAATAGTTCTCTTTCGATATATGAACTAAGATTTCTCTGAGATATAAAGCGTGATAAAGTAAGTCTTTTGAATTTCACTCTGTAACGCACATCAGCTCTCGGCATCGGAGAGGCGTTATGAACCTCAGGTTCTGAATGTTTTTCCATTATCTGCTTCATTCCGGAAGGTTTGACTTTTTCAGTCAGTAATTCTTTGCATTTAAATTTTCTCTCTATCCCGCATTTTGAGCATGTTTTTAAGCAGTACGGGGTCAGAGATTCATTCCTCGCCTTCTTCCATTCAGAGATAAGAAATTCTTTTTTTACGCCTATATCGATAAAATCCCAAGGAAGAGGTTCCTCAATGTTCTTTTCAGCCAGATATTTTGTTGTTTCAATTCCTTCTTCTTTGAACACTTTCATCCAGAGTTCAAAGTTAAAAGTTTCGTTCCACGCGTCAAATAACGCTCCCTGCTTATATGCGGAATAGATAACCTTTGAAAGGTCTCTGTCGCCTCTTGAAAAAATGGCCTCCAGTATAGATACTTCTGGATCGCGCCATGACATGTGGATATTGGGATTTCTCATCCTTGAAAGAAGAATACCTATTCTTTCCTTGAACAGGCTTAATGATATCTGTTCCGCCCACTGGAAAGGTGTGTGCGGCTTCGGATTGAAAGGTGAGATAGATACATTGATTCTAACTCTTCCGAAGCTGTTGCTGTATCTGCCTATATCGTTGATCATTTCAGCCATTTCGATGATATCCTCGTTCGTTTCGAAAGGCAGGCCTATCATATAATAAAGTTTTATGTTCTTCCAGCCGAGTTTTAAAATTATAGACATCACTTCGATTATCGAGGAAATATCTATAGGTTTATTGATGATCATCCTCATTCTTTCAGAACCGGCTTCAGGCGCGAAAGTGAAGGTGGTTTTTCTTCCCAGTGAAGCCATTACAGCTATTTCCTGAGTAAATGATTCGGCCCGCATGGACGGAAAAGAAAGCTTAACGCCTTTTTTCGAGCAGCTTTCATATAAGTTTTCAAGCAGAGGTTCTATATTTGTGTAATCAGAAGTTGAAAGTGAAAGAAGCGATATCTCCCGCCATCCTGAACCGGTGATCATCTTCGATGACTGCTTTACAAGATCTTTAATAGATCTTTCTCTGAGCGGCCTGTAATAGAATCCGGCCTGACAAAACCTGCATCCGCGGTTGCATCCCCTCATTATTTCGACCGACATTCTGTCCTGGGTTATTTCCATGATAGGAACGATCGGGCTGTCCGTATAATTTTCGGCTTTAAGCTCCGCAACAGCTTTTACAATGTGAGTTTTTTCGTTTAAAAGCGAAGGAACATAAACGCTTTCAGTTTCAGCTAATTTCTTTAAAAGTGCTTTCCTTGTTTTTGTCTTCGGGCAGTTCGATTTATAATTATCGATCAGATCAAGAAGCTTTTCTTCGCCGTCTCCTATCAGGAACATGTCGAAAAAATCCGCTACGGGTTCCGGATTGATGGCATTTATCCCTCCGCCGAGGATCAACGGCTTATTTCCCTTTCTGTCTTTTGACCAGACAGGAATTCCACTTAACTCAAGGATCTCAAGAATGTTAGTAAAACAAAGTTCGTAGGGGAGAGTCAGGCCTACGAAATCAAAGTCTGACAGCGGAGTACGCGATTCAAGACTGAATAAAGGAATGTTCTTCTGCCTGAGAAGATCGCAGGCATCTTTTTCCGGAATGAACGCTCTCTCGCAAACTATATCATCGCGCTTGTTTAGGATATGGTAAAGAATGTGAAACCCTTTATATGACATTCCGATTTCATACTTATCAGGATAGATCAGCACGATACTCGTTTTGCCTGCGTGGTCTTTTACGATAGTGTTTTTTTCCGCGCCGGAATATCTGAGCGGCATTTTAACGAACGGAAGGAATTCGGTCTCTATTAAGTCCGACAGAGGATTCATCATGCCTTTTATATTTCCCCCCTCAGGATCTTCACGGCTTTCGCTCTGTCCGGATGTTTGAAGAAATAATTGCCTGAAACAAGGCAGTTCACACCTTTATCTGTAAGAAGTTTACAGGTTTGGTCGTTGACACCTCCGTCAACCTGAATGATAAAATCTTTTTTAAGGCCTGAACCGTATTTTTTATTAAAAAGATCGATTTTCTTAAGTACCGAAGGAATAAATTTCTGACCTGAAAATCCGGGATTGACGGACATAAAAAGTACCATATCGAGATCATCGATCACATAATCGAGAAAATCAATCTCGGTGGCCGGGTTTATAGCAACTGCGGATTTCACTCCTAATGAACGGATGAACTGCAGCTGTCTATGCAGATGCGGGCAGGTTTCGACATGAATTGAGATCATATCTGCTCCGGCTTTGGCAAAATCTTCAATATATTTTTCGGGATTCTCTATCATAAGATGAACATCAATTGTCAAATCGGAAGACTTCCTGCAGAATTCCGCAATGAAAGGTCCGTATGTTATGTTCGGAACGAAATGACCGTCCATAATATCAAGATGAAGCCAGTCCGCCCCCGAAGTCTTTACGCTTTTTATCTCGGCACCCAGATTAAGAAAGTCAGCCGAAAGTAGTGATGGCGCAATGTGTATCATGATCGATCTCCAAATAAATTAAAAATTAGCCCCGAGGCTGAACATATGCCAGGGTTTTGAAGCTGAGGAATTGAAATCCCATGCCCAGGAAACATCGTACCTCAGGATAAAATAACCCGCGTTCATCCTTGATCCCAGACCCGATGAAAAAAGCAGATCGTTCAGTTTTATATTACCGCTGCTGTCCCTGACCGTACCTCTAAAATCATCATCTGTCCAGGCGCTTCCGAAGTCAGAAAAAACTACTCCGCTGATATTACCCAGAACCATGGGGAATGGAAATCCGAGCACGAGATATTTAACGAACGGATATCTGAATTCAGCATTTAAAAGCGCATACCTGTTGCCTGATCTTTCAAATAACCGGTAGCCTCTCATCGGATATTCGCTTGACGAATAATACTTGTCTATGATCGAATTGAATTCGTAATCACCGTTGTATTTGTAGTTGAACCAGTTTGATAATCCTCCGAGATAGAACTGCTGGGGGGTATTGCCTTCGCTTATTGCGCCTGAAAGCCTTAAGGCAAAATGGTATTCTCCGCTTAATCTGATATATTTCCTGTAATCAAGACCGAAGGTCGTAAATTCTATTGTGCCGTTTTTATCCGCAGTAATATCATTAGTCTCTGAAGCGTGCAGAGCTTCGAGTCTGGCTCTTGTTCCGTTCTCAGGGCCGTAATATCCCCAGATAACATTATCGTAGCTGAAACCTGCGTTGATACTGAACAAAGTATTCGTATTGTCGTGTACATAGGCCTCATCCGCATTTTTCCAGACCTCGTTTACTATGCTTTTCACACTCAAGTATGAATCTATTCTTGAATACCTGCTGAAAGGGTACTGGGACATCAGATAGAATCCGATCAGTCTGTCCCTGTAGGCTTCTTCTATATCTTCCTCATAGTCGTCCCAGATATAATAGTAAACCACATCGTGGCTGATACCGATACCGAAGTTCATTCTGTTCTTAAGATAATAGTAATATAATGCGGCATTTGAATTCACAATATCCTGGTTTAGCTCGCTCATCACAACAAAACTATGATTGGAAAGATAGTCGGAGAACTGAAGGTAGGCCGAACCCATGACTCCGTATCCCGTCGCATAGCCTGCATTAACGGTAATAATATCCGGAGTGAATTTCAACTGGTACGGTCTGGGAGTTCTAAGCTCTTTTTTCTGATCTTCGCTGAGTACTTCCTTTGCAGTCTTATCGAGCATGTTCTTCGAGAATCTGAATTTTCGCAGATCCTTTTTTGTATAATCGAATGTGGAATCTTTTTCGGTTGCTGCTTTAGAAAAATCAGTTTCTTCGTACCACCGCACATTTAGGGGGTCTTTCTTTTCAAGGATCAGTTTTTCTGTGTCCTCTATCATAAATATATCATAACCGGCTTTGAATACAGAAGTAAAAGTTATTCTGTTGGCATTATATGAAGCCTGTGAACACCCGGTCATAAAATTGGTAAGTCCCGAAATTTCGGCATCGGTCATATTTTTATAATAAATGTTGCCTATACCGGTTTCATCCGATATAAAACCGATCCTGTCATTGTCTATCCAGAAAGGAGAGTATTCACTGAACTCTGCGGTCTGTGTAATTTCTGAAACAGTATCGCTCTCAATGTCAAGCACAAAAATATCCTTAACATTAAGATTTCTGTTCATTATCTTTTCTAAGGATTTCTCGTTTATTGTCAGGTCTGTAAGTCTGTCGGAAGAAAATGCTATCTTTCTACCGTCAGGCGAGAATTTAGGTTCATTGTCAGAGTAAATGTCGTCTGTAAGTTTTTTCAGTTCACCGCTTTTGATGCTGTATAAATAGATGTCAGAGAATCCGTCCTTAATCCCTGTAAAACATATCTGTTCTCCGTCCTTGGACCATTCCGGATAGTAAAGTCCGTCAAGACCGAATTTCTGTCTATTAATCCTTTTACCTGTCTCTGCTTCATATATGAATAATGCGTCCTGCTCGGAGCTTTTTGAGAAAAAAGCTATATATCTGCTGTCGGGCGACCAAGCGAATCCCGGCCTGAGCCAGTGGAATTCCTCGAAATCCCCTGATGATTGTCCCGATACTATTTTTCTTATTATCTCGCCGTCGAAAGATCGCATTAGATAAATATCAAAATAATCGGATTTATTGCTCAAAAATACGATTTTTTTTCCGTCGGGGCTTATAACCGCTGAATTATTGATCGAGTTGCCATATTTTTCATGGTCGGTCAGTTTTGTCGCGATCGCACCGGGTTCGTCCGTTTTTATCAGCGTGTCCCAGTATTTTGTTTTGAGCCACTTATCCCAGTTCTGTGAAAGATCGTCAAAATTCGTTCCGAGAGCGTCAAGAAAAGCGTCTTCAGTTGACCTTATAATGTTTATACCCCTCAATATTTCTCCGATCTTTTTGCTTCCGTATGTATCTGAAACATACTTGAATAGCGACTGTCCTCCCTTATAGGCCATATAATTGTTCAGATAATAGACGTTCCCGATGTAGTTATTGTAAACGGCATCCCTGACCGTCTGGTCGGATTCACTGTCCCATCCTCCGCGGCTTTCGTATTCGGCGATCCCTTCAATAAACCACAGCGGAAGGTTCATTTTACCAATTCCGGTCACTATAGACTGATAATTTCCCTGGAACAGCATCTGATTCATAACAGCATGGGTCAGCTCATGATGTATCACATGCCGGAAATCTTCCCAGTTCCCGTCGTAAGGGACCACCACGCGGTTTTTAAAAAACTCGGTGAACCCGCCAACGGATTCTTCAGGTATTCCGCCCATTACATTCGTTTCTTCAAAATGATTGTGCGAATTATAGACGATCACATGGATCTTTGATCTGGGTACATACATGAGATCCCTGTTCAGATATGTCAGGGAGTTTTCGGCCGTGACGGCGCAGAAATCAGCCAGCATCTTGCCTCCCTGGTAGAAATATATCCTGAAATTTTCGGTTTCAATATATTTCCATTCAAAGTCATGATACTGAACCTTATTTTTTCCGAAAGGTAAAGCGGACGTTATCAGCGTAAGTATTGAGATCATGAGGATTTTATTTTTCATTCATCTACCCGAAAATCTAATTAAGATATAAATATATGTAAATTATTTTGATAATGCGATGACAAGTTTAATAAAATTATCGGAGTAGGACATTTCTCCGAAAATAAAAATAATTTAACTTGTAAAAAACTGATCTTAGAGTATATTTATAACCGTAGTGTACGAAAAGATATGAACGCCGTTGACGGATAATTTTTATATTGGAAACAATCCGATAGAATTGTAAAGGAGTCGATCATGAAGAACAGTGTTAATAGTAATAATTACGGCTTAGACAATAGGATCGGTAAAAGGTTTATAATCATTTCATTTACGGTTTTTTTTGCGGGTATCAGTATACTGGGATACAATGTTTTTCAGAAATTCCGTAGTGAAATTTTTATTAAAGCTGAAGAAGAACTGGCTTCAGTCACCGAGATGAAGATTCAGGAGATAGAGCACTGGAGGAAAGAGAGAATAAGGAACCTTATTAATATCCAGAATGAAGTTTTCGGTGCAAGAATTAAAAGAACTCTTGAAAATCCTGATGATCCCGCCGTTCAGAAAGAGATGCTGGATTGGTTCATAAGGTTCGAAGATATTTACGGATATGACAGAATCTGTCTTCACGATTTAAAAGGTGTCGAAAGAATGAGAACTTCGGATAGCGAAGTTGAAATGCCTCATCCCTTAGACTCATATTACGAAAGGATTCTTAATCAGGGTAAAATTGTATTTGAAGATTTTTATTATGATAATGTTCAAAATAAAATATACCTGCCCATGCTTGCCGGTATGTTCGATTACAAAAACAATAAATCTCCGCTGGGTACGATTGTCGTAAGGATCGATCCCGAGGAATATCTCTACCCGCTGCTGAACGGCTGGCCGATCCCAAGGAAAACCGCCGAACTCCATCTGGTGCGGAAAGAAGGCGGTTTTGCTGTTTTCTTAAACCATGTTAAGGGAAGCGGCAAAATAGCACTAATGAACAAGATCAATGTTAGCGAGAATAAAGACCTTCCGGTAGCTAAAGCCGTTTCAGGTTATAAAGGGTTATATCAAAGCAGAGACATCAGGGGTGAAGATGTGTTATCTTTCATACAGCCTGTGCCCGCCACACCGTGGTTTCTGATCGCTAAGATCGAAACAGACGAGATAAATTCTGCGGTAAAAAGTATCGGGGTAACAATATGCGGAATTATTTTTCTTCTTCTCGCATTGTTCGTTGCGGGAATATCATTTGTGTTGAAATTTCAGAAATACGCTTATTACAAACAGATCGCAAAGAAATCTTCAGAACTTGCAGCGAGCGAAGAAAATCTGAGGATTACCCTGTCATCTATCGGTGATGGAGTTATCGCTACTGATGAGTATGGGAAAGTTGCTTTTCTGAATAAAACGGCCGAGATTCTTACAGGCTGGAAAATGGAAGAAGCCGCAGGTAATGATATAACTAAGGTGTTCAAAATAATAAATGCACAGTCTCGAAAAGAAGTTCTTAATCCGGCTGATGTCGTAATGAGGGACGGAAGGGTTGTCGGTCTTGCTAATCATACTGTACTGATTTCGAAATCAGGAAAAGAATTTCAGATAGCGGATTCCGCTGCGCCTATTCTCGACGAGCAGGGAAAGATCAAAGGTATGATACTTGTTTTTTCCGATGTGACAGAAAAATATGCTTCCGAGGAAAAAATAGCGGAAAATGAAAGGTTTTTGAATTCCCTTATAAGCAATCTGAAAGGAATTGTTTACAGACGCATAAACGATTATGATAGAACACTGGTCTATATGAGCAAAGAGTGCAAAGAATTAACAGGTTATTACCCGGAAGAGATTACATCTTCCGGTAAAATGAGGTACAAAGATATAATTCATAAAAATGACAGAGATATGGTAAAAAAAGCTGTTGATGAAAGCCTGATTTCTAGAGAGCATTATGTTATGGAATACAGAATATTTGATGCCGAGAAAAACGAAAAATGGGTTCTGGAAAAGGGTAGAGGCGTTTTTGACGACAACGGAAATTTGAGATTTTTTGAGGGATTCATTACAGATATTACATTGATCAAAACCGCTGAAATCCGGCTGAGGGAAAAATCAGAAGAACTTGAAAGGTCTAACAGCCTTATGATAGGCAGAGAAGTCAGAATGGTGGAATTAAAAAAAGAAGTGAATTCTTTACTCAGGGAATACGGAAAAAGTGAAAAGTATGTAATATCAGAATAAGTAAGAGGTAAACGGGATGAAAAATATAAGTTTAGTACTAGGGAAGAGTTTACTTTGTCTGCTGCTTGCTGTCCCGGCTCTTCTTTTCCCGGATAACATAAGAGTAGGATTATACGAATCCGAACCTGCCATTTTTACCGATGCTTCAGGACAGCCTGCCGGACTCTATATCGATTTATTAGATCAAATTGCCGGTGAAGAAGGATGGAAAATCGATTATGTAAGAGTTACTTGGGCTGAAGGTCTAAAACTTCTTGAAAAGAACGAGATCGACATCGTATGTAATATGGGGCTTCTACCGGAAAGAAAAGAGCGCTTTTCATTTCCGGAGGTAGCCGTTCTCAACACCTACTCCCGGGTTTTCGTAAAAGAGGGCAGTTCTGTTAATTCGCTACTTGACCTCAAAGATAAGTCTGTTGCGGTTCTTGAAGGTTCGACGCACGAAGTAAAATTTATTGAATACTCAAATGATTTCAATTTGAACATAAGGATAATCCCGGTAAAGGATCACGAAACTGCTTTTGCTATGACAGAAAGAGGAGAGACTGATGCCGCTCTGACCAAGAACATTACAGCGGTGCCTTTAATGAAAAAATACAGTCTTATTAAGACACCGATAGTATTCAATGCCCAGGTTGACCATTTCTGTATGGGACCAGGGGATCCTAAGGGTCTTACAGATGTTTTTAACAGGCATCTTACCGCTATGAAGACCGATAAGAATTCAGTATATTACAGATCGATAGAACGCTGGATAGAAGAAGAGAAAAAAGAACCTGTTCCCGGTTGGATATTGATCGTATTATCATTTATGGGAGCCGGTCTGATAGGTTTCATAAGTTTTAATTTTTATCTCAAGCGGGAAGTGAACAAAAAAACGCTGAGTCTGAAGGAAAGCGAAGCAAAATACAGAATCCTGGTTGAAAATCAAACTGACCTTGTAGTCAAAATCGATACAAATGGAAATTTTTTGTATGTAAGCAGATCTTACTGCCAAACTTTCGGTAAAACTGAAGATCAGCTTCTCGGAAACAGATTTATGCCGCTTGTTCATGAAGAGGACAGAGAACCTACACTAAGAGAGATGGAAAAACTTTACAAACCTCCCTACAGCTGTTATGTGGAGCAGAGGGCATTGACGGTAAAAGGATGGAAATGGTTCGGATGGTCTGATACGGCAGTTCTTGATAACGAAAATAAAGTAACCTCAATAATCGGTGTCGGCCGGGATATCACTGAAAAACACGACTATATAAATGAGATAAGTGAAAGTGAAAATAGATTCAAATATATCGGAAACAGCCTCCCTAACGGGCTTATGTATCAGATTTATGCAGGACAGAATGGAGAAATAAGAAAATTTCTGTATATTAGTTCGGGAGTGGAGAGACTGCATGAAGTAACTGCCGAAGAAGTTTACAGTAACTCTATGCTGATATATGATCAGATCCATGAAGAAGACAAAGCTCACCTTGAGGCAGAGGAAGCCCAAGCTATGAAGACTTTAACCCCTTTTGTATGCGAAGCGAGGATAAAAAAACCTTCCGGACAGTTGAGATGGTCATACTTTTCTTCATCACCAAGGAAAATCGCGAACGGGCATATTGTCTGGGACGGTGTAGAATTTGACATTACCGAAAGAAAAAATACAGAACTTCTAATTAAACAATCGATGGAACAGCTTAAAGCGAGCAGAATAGCCAAGCTAAACCTAATTGAAGATCTTAAGTTGGAAATCGAGGAAAAAGAGAAAGCGAAACAGGAGATAATCAGACTTAATGAAACTCTTGAGCATAAAGTAATAGAAAGAACAAGAGAACTTGAACTATCCAACAAAGAGCTGGAATCCTTTGCATACAGCGTGTCGCACGATTTACGAGCTCCCTTAAGGCATATACTCGGTTTTGCCGATATAATGAAAAATGAATGCGAGAATGCAGGTTCCGAAGCGAATCTTTATCTGTTAAAAATAATTGAAAGCGCAGGTGATATGGGGACGCTGATAGATGACCTTCTTGAATATTCGAGAACCGGCAGATCAGAAATAAAAAAATCAACCGTTGATCTGAATGAGATAATTACTCAGCTCAAAGTAAAGTTCGACCGCGAAAATCCTTCAAGGAAGATGTTGTGGAGACTGTCCGAGCTTCCGCAAGCATATTGCGACCGCGGATTGATCCAGGCAGTGTGGACAAATCTGATCGAGAACGCAGTCAAATACACTTCAAAAAATGAAAATGCAGTTATTGAGATAGGTTTTTCAGATAAAGTAAGCGAATTTCATTTTTTTATTAAAGATAACGGAGTGGGATTTGATATGGCATTTGTCCATAAACTTTTTGGTGTATTTCAGAGACTTCACAATAAAAATGAGTTCGAAGGTACCGGCATTGGTCTCGCAAATGTGAAAAGGATTATTAACAGACACGGAGGAACTGTGAGAGCAGAATCTGAGGGAATCGGAAAAGGTGCGTGTTTCTATTTTACATTGCCTAAAACGGAGAAAATTTAATGAACGAGTTGTTTAAAAATATACTTGACGATCTACCTTCCGGTGTGTGGGTCACAGACAGCGATGACAGGGTAATTTACATCAATAAAGCTATGACGGTTATAGCCGGAGCTTCTGCGGAAAAGTTTACCGGTCTTTATGTCTTTAAGGACCTTGATAAACCGGGGAATAAAGAATTTCTTCAATCATACAGAAAGGTTAAAAAGAATCTCTTTCCCGGGGAATACGAAGTCAGGCTGAAAAATTCTGAAGGAAAAGGTTTTGTACACAGGGGATGGCTGACGCCTCGTGTAATAGACGGGAAGTATGCAGGGATGATCGTTACCGCGGAAGATATTACAGAAAAAGATATATTTGAAGAAGCCTTAAAAGATTCTGAAGAGAAGTTCAGGAGAACGATAGAATTCGCTGCCGACGGAATACTTTTAGGCTCTAATGAAGGCTTTATTATCGAAGCGAATCAGGCTGCCTGCGAGCTTTTCGGAATGAGCAAAAGTGAAATGCTTAGCCTCCACATTTCCAAGATGCCTTTCACAAAAGAAAGTCTTGAAATATCTCCAATGAGATTCGATCTGTTAAAAGAAGGAAAGACAGTTATTAGCGAAAGGGCTATCCGCAGAAAAGACGGATCCGAAATAATAATCGAGATGAAAACGAAAATGATGGCAGACGGTACCTATCAGTCAATTTATAGGGATATTACCGACAGAAAAAGAATAGAGAGAGAGCTGAAAAAAAACGAGGAAAAATATTCAAGACTTATCCACAATATCAATGACGGGATCGGGATAGTTGATAAAAATGAGAATTTTATATTCGCTAACGAGAGTGCAGAAAGAATATTTGAGCTAGGAAAGGGCGGTCTTGAAAATAGGTCTTTATGGGATTTTATTTCTGAGGGCAATAAGAATAAGATACTTTCTGAAACATCAAAAAGACAAAGCGGTCAATCAACAAGGTATGAACTTGAAATTATTACAGCAAAAGGAACCAATAAAACAATTCAGGTAGCAGCAAGCCCTGACTACGACGAGAAAGGATATTTCACGGGTACATACGGAGTATTCTTTGATGTAACAGAAAGAAAAAAATCTGAAAACCTGCTTAGGGAAAATGAAGAAAAATATAGAACTTTGTTCGAGGAATCAAACGACGCGATCTATCTGATGGAAGGTGATACTTTCGTTGAATGCAATTACCAGGCAGTTAAAATGTTCAATTGTGACTCCAGAGATGACATGGTCAATCATAAACCTATGGAATTCTCGCCTCCGGTACAGCCCGACGGGAGATCAACGAACGATTCTGCTCTTGAGCATATTAATGCAGCTTTAGCAGGTAATCCGCAAAGGTTTTACTGGAAACACAGTAAAAAGGACGGCTCATTATTTGATGCCGAAGTTTCATTGAACAGGCTTGTTCTTAATGAAAAAATGTATCTTCAGGCTATAGTCCGGGATGTGACTTTTAGAATGGAGACCGAGAAAGAAATAAAGCGGATAAACGAATCGCTTGAAGAGAAAGTAAAGGAGAGGACATGTCAGCTTGAATCGGTCAATAGCGAGCTTGAGTCTTTCAGCTATTCAGTTTCGCACGACCTGAGAGCACCTGTCAGGCATATTGCCGGATTTACGGACATTCTGAAGAAAAATCTGGGATCCGATCCAGATAAATCTTCTGAATCGGCTTTAGAAAAGATCAGAAAGTCAGCCGAAAAAATGGAAAGACTGATCAACGACCTGCTCGATTTTTCAAGGACAGGCAGACTGGAACTTTCAAAAACCGAAGCTGATATGCTCTCAATAATCGAGCCGGTTAAAAAAGAACTTTGTGAGAATTTTCCCGACAGAAAGATCGAATGGGATATTGCGGAATTACCTCCGGTTTATTGCGACCAAAATCTTTTAAGGATAGTATGGGAAAATCTGATAAACAATGCCTGTAAATATACAAAAGGAAAAGACGCGCTGATAGAAATAGGTATTAAAGAAAGAGAGAAAGAATACGAATTCTATATAAAAGACAACGGTATCGGTTTTGACCCGGAATTCTCAAACAAACTGTTCGGAGTATTCCAGAGGCTTCATCAGGAAAAAGACTTCCCCGGAACGGGCATAGGTCTCGCAACAGTAAAAAGGATAATTTCGAGGCACGGCGGGGCAGTGAGAGCAGAATCCGAAGGAGAGGGAAAAGGCGCGACTTTCTATTTTACTTTGCCAAAAGACGGAGGTCATTTTGAAAGATGAAACTAAAGAAAGAGACGGACTTAAAGCTGAGAAAACCAGCCGTAAATACCTGATAATTTCATTTGCCGTTTTTTTTATTGTGATAAGTATTCTCGGATACTATGTATATGACAGGTTCCGAGACGAGATCGTAAAAAAAGCTGAAGAAGAACTTGTTTCAGTAACCAATTTGAAAATTCAGGAGATCGGGCACTGGAGAAATGAAAGGATCAGAAATCTTTACAATTTGCGGAATGAAGTTTTCGAGTCTCTGGTAAAAAAATCCCTTGAAAAACCTGATGACCCGGCAATTCAGAAGGAGATGCTCGACTGGCTGATGCGGTTCAAGGAAATTTACAGTTACGACCGTATTTGCCTTCATGATATTAACGGTATCGAAAAGCTTAAGACTTCGGAAAGCGTAGTAGAAATGCCGCATCCTATAGAAACATACTACGAAAGGATTTACGGGAAAGGCGAAATATTATTTGAAGATTTTTATTACGACAATATCCAAAAAAAAATATATCTGCCTATGCTTGCCGGAATTTTCGATTACAAGAACAACGGTAAGCCCATCGGTGTGGTAATCGTGAGGATCGATCCTGAAGAATATCTGTATCCTATTTTAAGCAGATGGCCGATACCGAGAAAGACTGCTCAGCTCCACCTTGTAAGAAAAGAAAACGATTATGCGGTTTTTTTAAATAATGTTGCCGGTCAGGAGAAATCTAAACTCGGTAATAAATATAAAATCAGCGAAAATAAAGATCTGCCGTCCGCGAAAGCTGTTTCAGGGTACACAGGCATTTATAAGAACATAGATATCACAGGCAGGGATGTAATTTCTTATATTCAGCCTGTGCCCGACACGCCGTGGTTTCTTATCGCCAAGATAGAGGCTGATGAGATCAACGATTCAGTCAAAGGGATAATATATGCCATTGAGGGAGTGATCTTTTTACTGCTCGCTTTGTTCGGAATAGGAACCGCTTATATTTTAAAATTCCAAAAATTCAGTTATTACAGAGAGATCGCAAAGAGCTCTAAAGCGCTTGCCGAGAGCGAAATCAGGTTCAGAAACCTGATCGAATTTGCTGCCGACGGTATAATATTGGGCTCAAACGACGGATGTATAACAGAAGTAAATCAAACAGCCTGCGAATTGTTCGGCCTTGAAAGAAACGAGATGATCGGCAAACACTTTATGGAAATGCCGTTCACAAAAGAAAGCATTCAAAAATACCCGCCTAAATTCGATTCTCTTAATCAGGGACAAATTGTGATCAGCGAAAGGGTAATATACAGGCCAAAAGAAAATTCCCTGATAACTGTCGAAATGAAAACAAAGATGATGTCTGACGGAACGTATCAGACTATCTACAGAGACATCACACAGAGAAAGGCTGTTGAAAACGAAGTTATTACCTTAAAATCGTGGTTCGAATATGTGCTGGGAGCCACGAAAACAGGATTTGATATAATTGACGAGGACAACAATGTGATCTATGTTGATCCGAAATGGGTTGAAAAGCTCGGAGATTTTAAAGACAGGAAATGCTATGAATATTTCATGGGAAAGGACAAACCATGTCCGGACTGTGCTATCCCGGAAGCATTAGAAAAAGGGACATCAACGATATCAGAAGAGTTTTTGGAAAAGGAGAACAGGTTCGTCGAAGTTCATACAATACCTCTAAACGAAATGCGGAACGGCAAAAGGCTTGTATCTGAATTCAATATAGATATCACCGAAAAGAAGAATATCGAGAAACGCCTGAAAGAATTCAACGCGGAGCTTGAAAAAAAGGTAATAGAAAGAACGGCACAGCTTGAAAGCGCGAACAGAGACCTTGAATCATTCAGTTATTCCGTATCGCACGATCTGCGAGCCCCCGTAAGGCATATACTCGGTTTCACTGACATCTTTTTAAAGGAAAAGAAAGATGTGATAGACGAAAGATCAAAAGTCATATTCTTAAAGATAATTTCGAGCGCGGAAAAGATGGAAAAACTGATCGACGACCTTCTTACGCTTTCACGCACGGGAAGACAGGAAATGGCAAAGAAAGAAATCGATATGGGAATTATTGTCAGATCAGTTACCGAAGAATTCAAGGACCGCAAAGAAAACCGTGACGTTAGAATTAACATTTCAGAAATGCCTGTCGTTAGAGCAGATTTTAATCTTATCACTGCAGTTTGGGAAAATCTTATGGACAACGCCTGCAAATATTCTAAAAACAAAGACGAGGCCGTTATAACTATCGGCAGCATAACCGAAGACGGCGAACATATATTTTTCATTAAAGATAACGGCGTAGGATTCAATCCAGAGTTCAAGCACAAACTTTTCGGCGTGTTCCAGAGACTTCATATTGAAAAGGATTTTCCGGGTACCGGAATAGGACTTGCTAATGTAAGAAGAATTATAAGCAGGCACGGCGGGAACACATGGGCAGAATCTGAAGGCGAAGGAAAAGGTGCATCATTTTATTTTACATTACCGATAAATTAGGAGGGGGAAATGAATTCGAAGTTCATACTGCTGATAGAGGATGACCGGAACGATGTTGAGCTTACGCTCAGAGCACTGAAAGAAGCTTTTAAAGGCAGAGTGGCTGTAGTAAATGACGGCGCGGAAGGGATTGATTTTCTTTTCCGCAAGGGGAAATTCGAAGGCAGGCAGCCTGAACATCCGGCAGTTGTAATTCTTGACAAAAAAATGCCTAAAATGGACGGCATCGAGCTGTTAAAGGCAGTTAAAAAAGATAATATTCTAAAAGAAATTCCTATAGTAATGTTCAGCTCTTCAAATTACGAACATGACATAATTGAATCATACGCAGCCGGAGCTTCAGCTTATGTTGTAAAACCGATAAATATCGAAGATTATTATAAAGCTGTAAGGCAGATCGGTTTTTTCTGGGGTGTACTGAACGAGGAAAACCCGGGAATTGACGGAAGTGAATAAAGTAGATATATTGTTAGCTGCAGCTGATGAACACCCCAATGAATAAAAGGCTAGAGAGCCGAAATACTAATAAGGATATAATGAAAACATCAAAAAAAGTTTCGAAAATAGCACCAAAAAAGGATGATTTCCCCATAGTCGGGATCGGAGCATCGGCAGGCGGACTTGAAGCTCTGGAACATTTCTTCGGGAACATGCCCAAAGACAGCGGTATGGCGTTTGTGGTTATACAGCATCTTGATCCTGATCATGTCGGTATTATGCCGGAACTCTTGCAGAGAACTACCGCAATGAAAGTAATTCAGGCTCGCGATCAGCTTAAAGTTAAACCAAATTGTGTATATGTGATACCTCCTAACAAAAGCATGTCTATGCTGAACGGTGCACTGCATTTATTTGCTCCTGTCGAAACGCGGGGACTGCGTTTACCGATAAATGTTTTCTTCCGTTCTTTAGCAGATGACAGGCTTGAAAAAAGCATCGGGATAATTTTATCCGGAATGGGTTCGGACGGAAGTCTGGGGATGAAAGCTATTAAAGGAAAAAATGGAATTACTGCCGTGCAGGATCCTGTTTCGGCTAAATTTGACAGTATGCCGAGAAGAGCTATCGAAGCTGCTGCTCCCGATATTATTGCTCCTGCGGGCGAATTACCGGCAAAATTGATTGACTTTCTTAAATTCATACCGTCAGTCAAAGCTGATTCGGATTCAGATGAAAAAGACAGAAGCGGTCTTGATAAAATAATAATTCTGTTACGCGATCAGACAGGCCATGATTTTTCATTATACAAAAAAAACACTCTCTTCCGCAGGATCGAAAGGCGCAAAAACATCCATCAGCTGGATAAGATCGGCAGTTATGTCCGTTTCCTGCAGGAAAATCCTAAAGAAGTCGAGATACTTTTTAAAGAAATGCTGATCGGCGTTACAAGGTTTTTCCGAGATGAACCTGTGTGGGAGAAGCTTAAAGAGAGTATTCTTCCTGATTTGATCAAAGAATTACCCGACAATTATGTATTGCGTGCATGGGTACCTGCCTGTTCAACGGGGGAAGAGGCCTATTCGCTGGCAATCATTTTTAAAGAAGTTCTGGAAAAAACTGAAAATCACAAAAAACTGTCATTGCAGATTTTTGCAACAGATATTGATCAGGATCCTATTGATATTGCACGGAAAGCTTATTATCCCGGAAAAATTTCTGAGGATGTGTCTCAAGAACGCCTCAAAAGGTATTTTTCTGTTGAAGCCAATGGTTTTCGCGTAAATAATGTTATCCGCGAAATGATCGTGTTCGCACCGCATAATGTGATCAAAGATCCGCCTTTTACCAAGCTTGATTTGCTTGCCTGCCGCAATATGCTCATCTATATGGAACCCGAGTTGCAGAAAAAAATTATTTCTTTATTTAATTATAGTCTCAATCCGTATGGTATCTTACTTCTCGGTACTTCTGAAACACTGGGAGTTCTTAATGAAGGGTTTATTGAACTTGATTCAAAACTAAAATTCTTTAAACGCTCCTCTTCAGCTCCGATTACTCAACTGACTAATTTTCCGAGCTTCAGTTACCGCCGCAAAGAATTGATAACTGCAAATAAATCATCACTGAAAGGAATCGAAAATATTCAGACTCTTGCCGATCAGATTTTGCTTCAGCAGTTTTCACCCGCAAGCGTGCTGACAAACGATAAAGGAGACATTATTTACATTACGGGCCGTACAGGCAAATATCTTGAACCGGTAGCCGGAAAAGCAAACTGGAATATACATGCAATGGCAAAAGAAGGTTTAGACCGGGAACTTCCCGGCTTATTCAGAACAGCCAAGTTGAGCACTGAAGCCGTAACAGTGCGAAACATTAAAATTGAAGCCGGAGCCGAATGATGTCACTGTTCACCGCTTAGAAAACCCAGAATCTCTCAAAGGCATGATAATGGTAGTATTTAACGATGTCAGGGTTGAGATCGTTAAAAAAACAGTAACAGATAAAGATAGAAAGCGAAATTCAAAAATTCTTCTGAATGAATTTGAAGCTGAATTGAAAAAAAACAATGAAGAACTGCAGATCATAAGAGAGGAGGCACAGACATCACAGGAAGAGCTTCAGTCAACCAACGAAGAACTTCAGTCAACCAACGAAGAGCTCCAATCAACTAATGAGGAACTTACTACTTCCAAAGAAGAAATGCAGAGCCTTAATGAAGAGCTTCAGACAGTTAATGCGGAGCTTCAGAATACAATCAGTGATTTTACGCGGACGAATGATGATATGAAAAACCTACTTAACAGCACCGAGATCGCTACACTTTTTCTTGATAAGGATCTTAATGTCCGAAGGTTTACAGATCATGTAGTCAATATATTCAAACTTAGGAATGTGGATATCGGCAGGCCTTTTACCGATCTTGTGACAGATCTGCAATATCCTGAAATTAAAAAACACGCACTTCAGGTATTAAAAACCCTTATATTTATGGAAACTGCCATAGAAACCCATGACAAAAGATGGTTTAATATACGGATCATGCCTTACAGGACGATGGACGACAGGATTGACGGGCTGGTTATTACATTCAGCGATATTACGATAGCAAAAAAACTCGAGATCGAACTGCATAAACAAATAAAAACAAATAAAATAAAAACAGGGATTAAAAAATGAAAAATCAGGACACTAAATTAAAAGCAGCTATCCTTCGCGAAAAAGCAGAAGAATCCCTGAAAAAGAAATTATCAAAAAGAAATGAGAATACTTCTGAATTAGACACTCAGAAACTATTTCATGAGCTTGAAGTACATCAGATCGAGCTTGAAATGCAGAATGAAGAACTTATACTTGCAAGGACAGCCGCAGAAGAAGCAGCAGAGAAATATACTGAAATATTTGATTTTTCGCCTCTCGGTTATTTTGTGCTCAGCAAAGAAGGTATTATCACCGAATTGAATTTAAGCGGAGCGGAAATGCTTGGAAAAGACCGATCTCATTTAAAAAACAGTATTTTCAGCTTATTCGTTTCCGTTGATACGAAATCAATCTTCAATAATTTTCTTGCCGGCAGCTTTAACACCAATGACCGGAAATCGTGCGAAATTATTATTACACCCGAGAAATATCTGCCTAGAAACATCCACCTTCTGGGCACCGGTTTAGAAAACGGAAATCAATGCCTTATAAACGCAATTGATATTACCGAGCGTATTCAGGCTGAATTAATTTTAAGCGAAAAAGCAAGGGAACTTCATATATTTAATGACCTTTTAGTAGGCAGAGAACTTAAAATGGTTGACCTGAAAAAAGAAGTGAACGGGCTTTTGAAGGAACTCGGCAGGAAAGAAAAGTATTAACTTCGGGTACTATTTTTGAGTTTTTAAAAAAAATCCATCCTTTAGAAGGTCGAAGAACTGGCCTGTAGGACAGAAGTACACGCACCATGGATTTTTTATAAAAATAGAAGCTATGAATATAACCGCGCTTCCTATTATCGTAATAGAAGCCGCAGATGAAAAAATAAATATCGTAAAAGGTTCGACCAGCGTAAGGTCTATCTTAAATAAAACCGCTATGCTTATCATAAGCGTAATAAATATCACAAGTCTCAGCGTTCTGAGTAACTTTATTATGCCGGAATTAACCTTAATTCTCTTGACCGGGATTTTCCCAAGTAGAGTCTGTACACCGCCGAAAGGGCAGATGTAATAGCAGTAAAAATGTTTGTTGAAAATCAGCGGGATCAATATAGAGAACCCCACTAAAAAAACCGTAACAAATGATGTAAATATTGAAAGTCCGCTAACCGAAATATTCTCAAGAAAGTAAATTGAAATAAATTTACCTGAAATTATTCCAAAGAATATAATAGATGCTATTTGATAATAAATTCTAAATTTGTTCAACTTTTTAATGAATAGTGCAATCAGAGAAGCTAATAGAATAAAATATAGAACAGGTGAAAGTTTGTCTTCCATCCATTTTATTGATACCTTTTGTTTTGCTTTTTCATACTTCAAAGATCCGGTAAAAATACCGGATCTTTTCGCGATTATTTCTCTGACCGCAACGGAAGTAAATGTTGCCCCCGTAACCGCATCAACCTGAAGATCTTTGATCTCACTCGGGGTTTTTCCGTTCCATGAATCAAAGAACTTTATGTTCTCCAGACCTGAAACCCATGCGGGAGTTTCCCTGTTGTTAAATAATCCCAGCCCGATAATCTTATCACTGTTGTCAGCTATTATAGCAAGCGGAATGCTTCCGCCGTAACCTTTGAAATTATCGCAGTACGGCGAAGACAGAAGATATTTTCCTATCTGAACACCGGTAGAATCATATACCGCCGACCATTTATTTATGTAATTTGCTTCCTCAACTTTTGAGGCTTGAGGAATGAATTTTACTATTAAACTTAAAGGATCATTCGCTTTAAAGTCGAAATCTTCTTTCATCTCTGTTTTTGCAAGCATAAAAACAGCTGCGAAAGCAAGTAAAACAGGGATCTTGATCAGGTATCTTTTCAAAATTCTAATAACCTTTTTTTTGCAGATAATAAGAAATTCTCTGCGCTTATTCAATGATTATTTTATCCCTGATGTCTGACGATCGTACCGTTTATCATATAGACAACATCTTCCGCTATATTTGTAGCATGATCGCCGATCCTTTCAAGCGCTCTTGATATCGTAAGATACTGCGAGAGAAGTTCGAAATCGCCTGGTTTGTCTTTTAGAGCATCGCCGACGGTCTTGAATATATTTTTATGAAGATCATCAATTTCATCATCAGCTATCATTACGTCTTTTGCTTTCTGCTCGTCGAAATCTATCAGAGAATCTATGCTGTTCTTAACCATCAGAAGGGATTTTTCGCACATTATCGTAAAATCGAACTGGGGATGCTTTTGATCAAGCTCATTTATGCGCAAACTTCTTTCAGCAATGTTCACTGCAAGGTCGCCTATCCTTTCAAGATCGGAATTTATCTTAAGCATGGAAATTATCAGCCTAAGATCTATAGCTACCGGCTGATACAGCGCGAGAAGCTTTAAACATTCCTCTTCTATCTCGATCTCCATTTTATCGATCTCATTGTCCTTGTCGATCACCTGCTGAGCAAGTCGTTTATCGTTCTCATAGACAGACCTGACAGCATTCCTGACATCTTCCTCTACTATGGCGCAATATTCGTAGAATCTTTTCTTAAGCTTTATTATTTCTTCCTGTAAATATTTTGACATGGCCGCTCTCCTATCCGAATTGTCCGGTTATATACTCCTCCGTACGCTTCTGGTCCGGATTAGTAAAAATTTTAGTTGTTTTATTGTATTCGATCAGATTTCCTATGTAGAAAAATGCAGTATTGTCTGAAACCCTCGATGCCTGCTGCATATTATGGGTCACTATTATAATTGTTACCTGATGCTTTAATTCGCCGATCAGCTCCTCGATCCTGTTGGTTGACTGCGGGTCGAGTGAACTTGTAGGCTCGTCCATTAAAAGCACTTCGGGTTCAACTGCAAGCGCTCTCGCTATCGAAAGCCTCTGCTGCTGCCCGCCGGATAAACTTCCTCCCGGTGATTTAAGCCTGTCCTTGACCTCTTCCCATAAAGCAGACTGCCTTAATGATCTTTCGCAGACTTCATCGAGCAGTTTTTTGTCTCTGATGCCGACAAGCTTTAAACCTGCCACGACATTATCGTAAATTGACATGGTGGGGAAGGGGGTAGGCTTCTGGAATACCATACCGATCTTTCTTCTGATAGTTACGGGATCGATCTTCGGGTCATAAATATCTTTGCCGTCTATAAGAGCTTTTCCGGTAACTTTTGCGCCTCTCGTAAGGTCATGCATTCTGTTTAAAGCCCTTAGAAAGGTAGTTTTGCCGCAGCCTGACGGGCCTATAAAAGCTGTCACCTGTTTGTCAAAAACCTGAAGGCTGACATTCTTTACTCCCGGATTCTGTCCGTAGTAAACTGAAAGATCTATAGTTTCAAGTCTGATCTTATTCTCTATTAGATGTTCATTATTCACCATTGTGTATCCTATTTTTTATCTCTTATAACGAATCTTGCTACTATGAAAGATGCGATTATTACTGCGAGAAGCACGATCGCCGCAGCCCAGCCCATATCATGCCAGTGTTCGTACGGGCTGATCGCAAGGTTGTACAGCCTCTGCGGAAGAGTGTCGACCGGCCCCATGAACCAGCCTGTCCATTTTATCGGCAGATAGTTATTCCCGAATGATGTGAATACCAGCGGAGCAGCTTCTCCTGCGGCTCTTGCGAAAGCTATCAGAAATCCTGTTACAAGTCCGACTTTCGCAGCCGGAATGATCGTTGAAAGGATCACGCGCCAGCGGGGAAGTCCTATGGCCAGTCCGGCTTCCCTGATAGACCATGGAATGTTCATCAGAGCGCTTTCGGTGGCTCTCGCGATTATCGGGAACATTACAAATGCTAAGGCGACTCCACCTGAAAGTCCCGAGAAGGTTCCCATCGGCTTCACTACGAGAGTGAACGCAAGAAGGCCTTTCAGTACGGCCGGCATTCCGTTCAGAGTGTCATTGAGCACTCTAAGAACAGGATTAGCCCAGTGATCGGGATATTCAGAAAGCATCACGCCGGCTCCGACTCCGAACGGTATCGCTATCAGAACGGCGATCAGGTCAACGACTACTGTGCCGATCATTGTATGAACAAGCCCGGTCGGTTCGCCCATCATCGCTCTCGTCGGCGATCCGAGTTCCTTCGTGAAAAGGTCTAGGCTGATCGCATCGAATCCTTTTGCGATAACATAAACGATTATTATAAATAACGGAATTAATATCACTATCGTGTTTAAAATTATCAGGGTCAGCATGATGTTATCGCGGATATATCTTCTTCTGAGGCTGATCATACGGCTCTGCCTCCAGTTGCTGAATATTTTCTCTGGATCCAGGCTGCTATAAGGTTAACTGCCAGCGATATCAGGAAAAGGTAGAATCCTACGGCCATAAGGCTGGCGAGATGAATGTTCTCGACCGCTTCCCTGAATTCATTCACGATAACCGATGCCATTGTTGAACCGGGGCCGAACACTGTGAACGGAAGCGTGTTCTTGTTACCGATCAGCATGGCTACAGCCATCGTTTCGCCGATAGCTCTTCCGAGTGAGAGCATAGCTCCGGCTAAAATTCCGCCTCTTGAATACGGGATGACCGCCATTCTGATAACTTCCCATTTTGTAGCACCTAATGCTGAAGCGGCTTCTCTCTGTTCTTTGGGCACCATTCTGAAAGAATCACAAGCCAGTGCTGTAGTGAAAGGAATTATCATTATTGTAAGAATTACCGTAGCTGTAAGCATTCCGTAACCAGCGGGATTCCCTAATATTGGAGTCAACGAAGGCGCATTTTCAAGCGACCATAGATAGATCGGCATGTAAACAGAATCTCTGACCCATGGTGTGAATACGAAGATTCCCCAGATCCCTATTACTACGGATGGCACCGCTGCGATAAGGTTAACAAGGTTTTCAATTATATATCCGAGCCACTTAGGCGCATATTCGGCCGTGAAGATCGCTATAGCTACCGCAGGCAGAAATGAAAGTGCCAGTGCGGCGAGGCTGGTAACTAAAGTTCCGACTATGAACGGCCATGTTCCGAATTCCATCGAAATAGCCGCATCCCAGACCCGTCCGGTCATAAAACCGAAGAACCCGAATTTGCTTATCGCCTCCGAGCCGCTGAAATATAAAGAAACCGCCATAGCTATGGTGGTGAATATCACTATAAATCCGAGCACGAATATCGTTGAAGAGAAAATTCTGTCCCCCAGCCATCCGTAGAGCGCCGAGGGAGTGAAGTTATGTTTATCTTTTGTTTTCATTTATCAACCAAGTATCTTTTTTCCTATCTCTTCTCCGTTCCATTTAAGCTGACGGATCATCTCTTTGTTTCTTTCGACAGCTGCTTTCGGAAGCTGAGAATATCCGAGTTTTTCTGAAAGTTTCTGACCGTCTGTTATAGACCATATTAAGAATTTTATAAGTTCTTCAGCTTCTAATTTGGATTTTATAGCTTTGTTCTTTTCAAGGTTTTCATAAACGAGCATCCATGTAAATCCGGCGATCGGATAACCTTCTTTTGCAGGAGTATCGGTAAAAATTATTCTTGTGTCTTCAGGTATTTCAATGTTAGCAGCTTCAGATGTAGCTTCAAAGCTCGGTTTTATAATGTTCCCTGATTTATTTATAACATATCCGTAAGTGATCTTGTTCAGCATCGCATAAGAGAAGCTCATATATCCGATAGCTCCGGGAGTATTCTGTACCACACCCGATACACCTTCGTTTCCTTTTCCGCCTACACCGAGAGGCCAGTTCACGCTTGTTGCAGATCCGATCTTTTCAGCCCATTCTTTATTAACTTTAGTCAGAAAGCTTGTCCAGATGTTGGTAGTTCCCGAACCGTCAGATCTGTGGGTTACCGTGATAGGCAATGCGGGGATCTTTATTGATTTATTTAGATCCTGGATCTTTTTATCGTTCCATTTTGTGATCTTTCCAAGATATATTTCGGCAAGAACCTGTCCGTTGAAAACAAGGCCTTCTTTTACGCCGGGAAGGTTGTAGCCGACTACGACATCAGCCAGGGTTATAGGCATGTTGAAAGCTTTTCCGCCTGTTTTTTTCTCCACTTCAGCTATTACTTCATCTTTTAAATATGCTTCTGTCATTCCGAATATTATTGTCTGCTCGCTGAACTGACGGATACCGCCGCCCGATCCGATAGACTGATAATTAACCGTTACTCTGCCGTCCGTTATCGTTCTGTACTGGTCAGCCATTGCAGTTATGAGCGGAGCAGGAAAAGACGCGCCTGCGCCGATTATTTCAACTTTCTGCGCGGCATATACAGTTCCGAGAGCGGCTGTTATTATGATCGCTGTGATTACTTTTTTTACTGATTTCATTTCTTTTCTCCTTTTTTGTTCGTCTGTAATATCGGGTTCTATTGTTTGAACAATACTTGGGAATTGTTAGAAATGTGTTAGGAATTGCTTTTGGGAATAAATAATGTGAAAACTGAACCTTTGCCGACTTCGCTTTCGACTGCCGCTTTGCCTTTATGAAGGTTCATAATGTGCTTGACTATAGAAAGCCCCAGACCGGTTCCGCCTTCTTTTCTGCTTCTGGATTTATCTATCCTGTAAAATCTTTCGAATATTTTCTCAAAGTACATTCTATCGATACCCTGACCTTTGTCGGTTACAGACAGGCTGATCCCTTCACTATTATCAAAACATTTAATTAGAACTTCTGAACCGTCGGGGCTGTATTTGATCGCATTGTCAACGAGGTTTAAGAGAGCCTGCTCAATAAGAGGCTGGCTGCATCTGACCGTGCCGTTGTATGATATTTCTGAATTCACAGTAATATTTTTAGTTTTCGCTTTCTGAACGCAGATCTCTTTTACATTATTAATAATGCTGTCGGCTTTTGCTTCGTTGAGCTCGAAATCGTCCTCTTTCTCCTCTTTTTCCAGAGTAGCGAGAGTAAGAAGATCTTCTATAATGGAATTCAGCCTGTCAACATGCTTCTGTATGATATTTAAAAATTTTGTTTTATCCTCACCGTTCTGTCCTTCATCCACAAGAGTTTCAACGAACCCTTTGATGGATGTAAGGGGAGTTCTTAGCTCATGCGACACATTCGCCACGAACTCCCTTCTGATATTTTCCAGTTTTTTGATATCGGTAATATCATGAAGCACGATCACCGCGCCTGTCGTTTCGCCCTTTGCGTTCTGAAGCGGGCTGCCCTGTATCTGAACGAAAATATCCTTACCTTCGGAATTAAGCTGAAGCTCCTTTTTATCAGATATACTCAGCCTCCTCTTAACAATATCTGCGATAAATTCCTGAATTTTTGTATTTCTTATCGTTTCCTGTATCAGTTTGCCTGATGCCTTGCACTGATCTGCACTTAATATTCTGCAGGCCGCGTCATTTATAAGAAGTATCCTGTCGTTCATATCAATAGCTATAACGCCCTCAACCATTGACTTTAAAATAGCGGATTGCTCGCTGTTCTTGAATTCAAGATGAGATATTTTATCCTCAAGCTCTACAGCCATAAAATTCATGGATTCCGAAAGTTGAATGGTTTCATAATGAGAATAGTCTTCAATGTCCTGTTTGAAATTGCCTTCCGCGATCTTTTTAGCCTTGTCTTTGAGTTGGATCAGCGGAGCGCTCAACCTTTTTGACAGGTACATGCTGACGGCGGCAAGCATAAGTATTACAATTGAAACTATCCACAGGATCTTTTTCGTAAAAAGTCCTATTGTATCGGTAAATGACATCAGAGGATAAGCCGTCCTGACAATATATCTTTTTCCATTGGAAGTAAAGACAGGCAGTGCAGTGTACATGAGTTCTTTTTTCAAAGTAGAGCTGAATCGGACAGACCTTCCCGTTTCTCCCTTAACAGCCTTCTGAACTTCAGGTCTGTCAAGATGGTTTTCCATACCGGATGCTTTTTCTCTACTGTCGGCCAGAACTAAACCCGTTTCGTCTATGATTGTTATTCTTGAGGAAAGCTCCGAGGCAAATCCTGTAACAATACTGTCTAGTTTCACAAGTTCAATTTCATCGGTACGGTCAAGATAAGCCTTGACCAGAAGAGATTCATTTATCATTTTTTCATAAATGAAATCCGCGTAGATCTGTTCAAAAGTTTTTACGGAGAATATGATTATTAATAATCCGGAAATGAAAGTTATAAAAACAAATGCGGGAAAGATGCTCCAGAAAAAGGGTTTTCTTTTCATATTACTTATCCATAAATCTATAACCGATACCGCGGACGGTTTCAATATATCTGCCGCCCTCTTTAAGTTTCTTTCTCAGGCTGACCATCATCACATCAACGCTGCGGTCGGTCACGGGGTAATTTTCTCCGTGAACGCTCTCTACGATCTGATATCTTGTGAATACCCAGCCGGGTCTTCCGGCAAGAAGATGAAGCGCTTTAAATTCCGACGCCGTAAGTTCTATCTTTTCATTATTTACAATAACTTCAAATCTGCCAGGTACTATTTGAATACCCCCGGCTGTAACATTTTCTTTTTTGATCTCTGTGATCTGCTCTTTTCTGCGAAGAACAGCTTTTACTCTCGCAACGAGAACTTTCGGGCTGAAAGGTTTGATTATATAATCATCAGCTCCAATTTCAAGCCCGGTGAGAATGTCTGATTCTTCACCCTTTGCGGTAAGCATGATAACAGGAATATTTTCCGTGCCTGGAGTTTTTTTGAGTTTTTTACAGATCTCAAGTCCGTCCATTCCGGGGAGCATCAGATCGAGCAGGATCAGATCACATGCATCGCTTTCAAGATAGGAGAGAAAATCTTCGCCGTTCCCGAATATTTTAACCGAAAAAGAGTTTTTTACAAGATTGTATGATATCAGTTCCTGAATATCTTCCTCATCCTCGACTATAAAAATTCTTTCTCTGGCCATAAATTTTCCTCGCCGCTGTTTTCAATAATATACCAAATTTAAAGTCTGAATGTTAATGTAATATTTTATTATTATTAGAATTATGTTAGGAATATTCGCTAGCTGTAATCTAAAAACTGTACTTTATCTTTGAATTTATGGTTCATAAAATCTCTTAGGTCGGGATGATTCGCAAGGATCGGATCGCTCTGCAAAAGCTCGAAAGCATCAGTCCGCGCTTCGTTTAAGAGTTCCCGGTCATAGATAAGGTGAGCCAGCTTCAGATCCGGCATTCCGCTCTGTTTTTCTCCGAAGAATTCGCCGGGGCCTCTGAGCTCGAAATCAGCTTCGCTTATTTTAAATCCGTCGTTAGTGGTCTCCATGACCTTTACGCGCTCAATCGTTTCGTCATTACCCACTTCGCCCAAATGAAGTATGCAGTAGGACTGATATCCGCCCCTGCCGACGCGGCCTCTAAGCTGATGAAGCTGCGACAGTCCGAACCTCTCTGAGTGCATGACGAGCATGACCGAGGCGTTGGGATTATCAACCCCGACCTCGATGACTGTCGTGCTGATCAGCATCTTTATCCCGCCGGCTTTGAATCTGTTCATTACATCGTCTTTTTCATCGCTTTTCATCTTGCCTGTAAGCAGCGACATTTCAATTCCTTTGAATATGCCTGAACTAAGCTCTTCAAAGCCCGCATTGGCAGCCTGAAGGTCCGATTTCGCGCTCTTTTCAATAAGCGGATAGACAATATATGCCTGTCTGCCGTTCTGAATTTCCGTTTTGATGAAATCGTATATTTTCGGCATATCGGCATCATTTCTGACTGCGGTTCTGATGATCTTTCTGCCTTTCGGCAGCGAATCTATGATCGAGATATCAAGATCGCCGTAAAGCGAAAGCGAAAGGGTGCGGGGGATAGGTGTGGCCGACATTACGAGGATGTTCGGTGTTTCGCCGGCTTTCTTGACCAGTTCGCCCCTCTGAAGCACGCCGAAGCGGTGCTGTTCATCTATTATTACAAGTCCGAGTTTCTTAAAATTGACGCCTTCCTGAATTATGGCGTGCGTTCCTATCACGATCTGAGCTCTGCCGTCAGCCACATAGGAAAGTCGGTCTTCTCTGACCGATTTCTTCATGCTTCCGGTCAGAAGAATGATCTCGACATCCAGACCTTCGCACATGGATCTGAACACTTTATAATGCTGTTCAGCAAGGATCTCTGTCGGTGCCATCACCGCGGTCTGAAATCCGTTCCCGACCATCATCAGCATGGCGAGAAGCGCGACAACCGTTTTTCCGCTTCCGACATCACCCTGAAGCATCCTGTTCATGAGCTTGTCGCTTTTCAGGTCGTCATAGATCTCGCGGACGACCTTTTTCTGAGCTTCGGTAAGATCAAATGGCAGATTTTCGTAAACCTTTTTCATCAGATCGCCTGATCCTTCGATCCTGCAGCTTTTGGGAAGCGCTTTCATGTTCATCCTGCGCTTGCAGAGAATGAGCTGGAGATGGAAAAACTCCTCGTATTTCATACGCTTTAGCGCTAGCTGACGCTGAGCCTCGTTCGCAGGAGAATGCATCTCATTTAATGCGGTGTTAAGATCGAAAAAATTTCTTTTCTGCCTGATCGAGAAGGGGAGATCATCACGGACCAATTCCCCGAACTGTTCAAGAGCGTTATGGATAACCTTTCTGAAAGTTCTGCTGTCAATATTTTTCGCCGTCAGAGCAGCGGTGAGAGGGTAGAGGGAGATGATCTTTCCCGTATTTTTAAGATTTTCGGCATCATCCAGCCTTTCAATGACGGGATGATCGATCTTCCAGCCGCTGAAATATTTAGGTACGCCTGAAATTATATATTCTTCGCCTTCTGTCAGTATTTTTGAAACATATTCTCCGCCCTGGAACCAGATACAGGTCAGAATTCCCGTGCCGTCCGAAAAAGCCGCATTTAACCGCGTCGGTCCGTTCTTTACTGGAAATACCTTCGTCTTGAACAGTTTCGCGATAAAGGTCATTTCCGGCGCATTCATCAGGATGTTTCCGATGGGCTGAATAGTTTTTCTGTCAATATATCTTCGCGGGAAATAATAGAACAGATCCTCAACGGTAAAAATATCGACCGCGTTAAGCGCTTTCTGCCTTACAGGGCCGACATCTTTGATCTGCGATATGTTTATTTCCGACAATTTCATTTTTATCTAATCTTTCAATACGCTTTTTTTCTCCTGGATCCTTTCGATGATCTTTTTTGCCTGCTTGCCGTAAGAGTCCGCGGCATGATCTTTGGCTATCTGATCAAGAAGTTCAAGAGCTTTATCAAGCTCTCCAAGCTCTTCATAGCAGAGCGCGGTTTTATAAACCGAGGTCAGCTTCCATTCAAAAGGGGAGTCCGTCTTACTTAAATATTTCACTTTTAAAAATTCGGTTATCGCCTGCTTAAAATTTTTCATCATCATATAGGTTTCGGCAATAAAGAACTGGCAGGCCGCTTCATCGTCGCCTTTAGCTTCATAAAGAAGGCGCTTGAAGTAATCCAGCGCGGTATCGTATTCCTCGTTCCGCTGATAAATATTGCCTATCTCGATACGCTTCTGGAAAACATCATCCTCGTCGGGATAATTTGAAATATATTCCCTGATCAGCTTTCCGCCCGCATCGTTGAATCCGAGCTTGAGGTAAAGGTCAATGATGTTCTTGTAAGTATTCTTTTTAAGATTGTGATCCTTCGGATATTTAATGATCTTCTGGAATGATTCGATAGCCTTGTCAAACTCCTCTCTATTGTTGTAGATCGCGCCTAAGTGATAATTCGTCTCGACCGCTATGTCATCATCAGGATATTTATCAACGACGGTCTTCCATATTTCGAAAGCCTCGTCCTTTTTTCCGATATTGTAAAGACAGACAGCCTGGCCGTACAAAGCTTTAGGCACCAGAACGCTTTTCGGATAATCGCTGATGAGAGCTTTATAGCCTTTCAGAGCCTTATCGTAGTCATTCAGCTTTAGAAATGCGTTCGACTTATTCAGATAGAATTGAGGTTCGTATTTATCTTTGTCATAGCTGTCTTTATACTTCTTCTGGAAATCTTTGAGCATGTTGTCAGCCTGAGTGACATATTCTTTCGCATAATTTGCGTTGATTATCTTAGCCTCGACCTCTTTTCTGTCTTCCGGCTTGAATTTAGTTAATATTTCCTCATATTCCGTGATCGCCTTAGTCACATTTCCCTTTTCAAGTTCGATATCGGCCAAAGCTACGGCAGCTTCGTAACCGCTGCTTCCGCCTGAAATTGCGCTCATGGCCTTAAAATTATCCTCAAGCGCCGTTTTATTATTCTGGGCTTTATATATTTCGGATAATTTCTGAAGTATGGACTGCCTGTCAAGATTTGCATTCTTGTTTAGAAGGGCTTTCTGATAGAATGTTTCAGCCTTGCCGAGATCGTTCAGTTTAAGATAAATATCGGCTATGTTCTTCGAGAAATCCCTGCTGTTCAGGTTCCACGCCGAGGATATGATCCCTTTTTCAAGCTCTTTCTGAAGATCGCCGTAAAGGACAAGCGCCTTTTCCGATTTGCCGTCAGCCGAATAAATATTCGCTTTTCTTTCTGTTATATCAGAATGGGAAGAAGCGTAAAAGAAATTCTTTTCGATATCGGTCAGATGCGCGATCTTGTCTGCGGCTTTTTCGTTCGGAGAATTCGAAAGAATGTTCAGCGCTTTGAATGATACCGCGCTGCCGCCTGATCTTTTCAGATTCCTTAGTAATTCGTCAGAGTTTATAACATCGCCCGAAGCTCTGTATATCTCCGCTTTGATCATTTCGGTCTCGTCAAAATAGACCGAAGCTGTTTTCGATTTGAAAACGGTGTTTATCTTCTGAACAAGATCGGCCGTTTTGGAGATCCTGGCCTTCAGAACAAAATATTTATAAGAAAGTGTTCCGTCGGGATCGTCCAGCTGTTCTTTCTGAATAATTTCCATCACTTCGCTTAAGAGAAAGCCGAGTTCTGTTCCTTCATATATCTTATCTGATACTGAAAACAGCTCAGTGCAGGCTTTGAACTTCCAGTTCTTCTGCGCGTTCGGGTCAGAAATTATGCCCCTCAGCAGTTCGGCTGCCTGTTTCAGCTCGTTCTTCTCTGCGCTTTTGAGCCTTATAATAGACACGGCTCTGATATATCTTCCTTCGGTACCTGATTCGTCGTTCTTTACTGACTGCGAATATTTATTCAGGAATTCACCGGACTTTGCATAGTCTTTCATATCATAGAAATAAAATTTCGACCAGTCAAGGAACAGCTTTGAACCTCTATCATCGGAAGCGGACCTTGAAGAAAGGTCTGCAAGCTTATCCACAAGATCGCTGTTCCTGATCCTGTTCTCCGTAAGAAATTTTATCCTCGATTCCGAGAGCGCTTTGAATTCTGACGCGCCGTACATCTTAATCAGCAGATCATACTGCTCATAAGCTTTCTCCCAGCTCTGCTGTTTGAAAGCGGATTCCGCAGCAGTGAACACTGCATCGTCAATATATTCAGACATCGGGTAATCGAGATAGTGGTTTTTAAGAATTTCATAAGCCGATGCATATTTTCCTGAATCAAAATAAGACCGTCCGATCATAAAACTGATCCTGTGCGAATTCTGGTCACCGGGAAAAATTTCGAGATATTTTTTAAGCGAGTGAATTCCCTTGTCGAAGCTCTTAGCACTGAAATAATTTTCCGATGAATTCAAAAGCGCGGTCTTTATCTTTTCCGGATCCCTTCCTGATAAAGGATCTCCGGCCGCGGCATAAAAAAAGAAATCGCCGGCTTTATCATACTCTTTTAATGACGAGAGAGTATGCGCTTTTTTGAAAACGAGATCAAAATCCGCCGATACACTAATTGCTTCATCGAATGCCGAAAGCGCATTTGCATAATTTCCTTTGAAGTACTCTATATCGCCCTTCAGCTCAAGTATCTGCGTTTTAAAGGTATCGGGAACGGTCTTCTCATTCTCAAGTAATTTTGCAGCTTCGCTATAATTGTTGGAAAGCAAAAGCGATCCTGCATACTTTATAAGTATAGGATAATAATTATCGTCTTTTTTTCCGGCTTCGGCAAAAGCTTCTTTCAGTATTCTTTTCGCATTGGAAAGATCATTCTGTCGGAGCAGAAAACCGGCATATTTCAGACCGGCCTCAGCTTTGATCCATCCTGAAGTGGAACGGATCACCTCAAAATATGTTCTGTCCGCGAGTTTTGACTGATTTTCTTTCTCGTAGATATCTGCCAGAATAAGCATCGAAAGCTTCGTGAAATTGTTTTTCGGATATGATTTATTCAGTAACGCCGCATTCTCCTTGGCGTTCTCGAACATGCCCCCTTCGCTGAAAAGTTTTATAGCTTTGTAATAGCTTTCAGGGATCTGGCTTGATGCCGGAAAATAGTTCTTAAGCTGGAGATAATACCGTGCGGCTTTTTCTTTATCGTTCATTTCTTTATAAAGATCGGCGGTCTTGCTAATGGAAGCTTCGCAGTATTCCGATTTGGGATAATCAAGTATCACTTTCTGATAACTTTTCAGGGCATTTTCCTTATCTCCCATAGCGAGATACGATTCTGCGAGAAAGAACTGTACTTTAGGCGCGGAAACGCTCGATCCGTACTGCTCCATAAAAGTTTTGAACTGCGTGACAGCCACATCATATATTTTATCGTTGTACAATTTCATCCCGTATGACAGGTTGGAACTTTCGTCCGACTGGCTGAATGCGCCCGTAAAAGAAAGCGCAACAAAAATAACCGCCGTTACTATCTTATTCATCTGATGTATCTCCGTTTATTTCTTTATCCAGATTGGATTTGAATATGCTCTGTGCTGAAGCGTTTTTCCGTTGCTGTGCGTTGACGACGAGAATACTTCAAGCCTTATATAGTAATCCATTTTTTCAACCGGCAGAAATATCCGCTCATTCATGCAGTGTATATCATCCAAGAACTCTCTGTTCCATATTATTTTCTCGTCTGACGACCCTCCGATGAATCCTCTGAAAAGCGTCACTGCTTTAATTGTGCCTGAATACCTCGAGGAATTGATAAAGAGTTCGGCTTCAGGGTTTTCTGATTCGATTCTGAAACAGCTTCCGATATCATATTGGTTGCTTCCGTCCCTTACGCTCAAAAGCAGATGAGGACCGTTTGTTATGTACATATTGCCCGATCTTACTGCAGAAATAATGTTTTCTTTTTCATTAGAGTGCGAAAATACGACGGTTCTGCATTTTCCGAAGATCTGTTTGGGCTCGGAAGTCAGTTCGAACATAGGCATTTTAACCTGCCTGAAAATATTAAAATTCCCGTGAGCGTCGTTGCCTGCAGTAATAAATATTCTCTCACCTTTTAAAAGAAGCTTTATCCAGTTCTGCAGTCCGGTAAAGAAATTCTCGTCATATTCGCCGTTCAGGATCTGTAAATGCGTTATTTTGTTGTTCAGAATATCCTCAATGCTCCACATTCCTCTTTTGACGAGAAAATATTCAAGTCTTGGAATCTTATTGAAAGGATGGGCAGCTATCGCAAGAGAAGTATTTTTTATTTTCTCAACAACATCTGATATGGAATTCTCGCTTTTTGTACTCAGCCATTTTTCAGCGCTGTCCCCTGAACCGTAGAAAAAATCGTCATCATATATGTTTAAATGAACATTTCTTTCTTTGCCGTTCCTTACGGTGACTTCTTCTCCCGGTATTATCCTGACAGAGCCGTCTGAATATTCTTCGCATGCCCTTTTCATCTCCGTAAATTTCTTAAGATCCGGATCATTATTGAGATAGTCATACTTTTCGTCGTCAAGGTCATACGAATGATCGGTCAGGGCAAAAAAACCGAGTCCTAAAGCGGCCGCACAGCTTTTGGTAGCCATGACAGGTGCTCCGAACTCTACCTGGTCACTTGTAAATTCCGAATGGTAATGCAAATCGCCCTGTATATGATCGTCAAAAAGTTCCTCATTGTCCGAGAGATAAACTTCAAGTTCTGAGTGAATGCCAAAAAAATTATCGTTTATTATCTGCCTGAAACCTTTATTGATGAAAGTATGTATCTCAGCACTCACGCCGACAAATCCGCTTTTATCATTAAATCTGAACTCAAATTCTTTATAGAACATTTTATCTGTTATTTTCTCATTTATCAAAAATACTTTGTTAAAAACCGAACCGTCTTCAAAATTAAAACGCAGCCTGACCGACCACAAAAGTACAGGGAAGAGGTCGGCATCTTTTATTATCAGGAATACAGGCAGTCTGCTGCCGGTTGTTTTGTACGGCATATCAATAAATATTTCCGGTTCTTCGATATAGTATTTCGAATACTTAAAGTACCTGAACCGGTAGTGGACCTCAGGATATAGCAGAATAAGCGGTAAAAAACCAGTTAACATTTAATTTCCTACGAAATCTTATCTTTATTAAGTTTTCCTGTTAAATATACCGTTAAAGCAGACATCAGTGTGAATGTAACAAGAAGTTCAATGCCGTAAAGCCTTAAAAACGAATTTACAACTCCTTCCTGAAAGTTAACAAAAAGAACAAAAGCCAGTATGTTAAGCAGCCTCACAGGAAAAATTATTTCGAACCTCGCCTGTATCAAACCGCCTGTGGATACTGTCCAGAAACTGTAAACTGCTATCACAAAGAAATAGATGAAATAACCCGTCTCGTAACCGGCATTTATTATCCCTCTGCTGTTCAGATATGCGGCAAGGAAAGTAAATAAGAGTCCGGATATCAGACCGGTAATAAATATTACGAGAGATTTAGAAATGAAAATCTGTCTGAGCGTAAATCCTTTTCCCAGCAGCAGAGAAAATCTTTTATTCACACGCTCCATGTAAAAGCTGTAATCAATAAGCGGAGCCGCGAAAAAGAAACCGAAGAAGAAGAAAGGAAGTATATTTGAATTTTTCTCCAGAAAAGAAAAAGCCAGAACATAAAGTACAAGCAGAAGGCTGATCATCAGTTTTATCCTGACCTTCGGGTCATGTCTTAGAACATAGAATTCAAGTCTTATTAGTCTGAGATAAGGATTCATAGCGGCTTTCTATTTAAAATACTTTATGGCATTTTTAAAAATAACCAGTCCGTCCGGATCATACCCTTCAGGCAGATCTCTGAAATTCGGATGATGGAACTTCTCCGCATTTCTTTCGGGATGAGGCATCATGCCGAGTGCGCTGCCTGTAATGTCAACGAGTCCGGCCACTCCTCTTTTTGATCCGTTAGGATTGAACGGATATTCTTCCGTCGGTTTTCCTGAAGAATCCGCATACTGGAAAGCGACTAGGTTTTTATCGAACAGGAGTTCGTAATCTTTATCCGTGGGCGTTGTAATCCTGCCTTCTGCATGCGCAGCCTGTATTTTTATCTTTTTCCCGTTAAGTCCCTCAAGCCATGGAGATTTCACTCTTTCAGGTATTACCAGATCAACCCATCTGCATTCGAATCTTGCGCTGTCATTCCAGTAAAGCGAAACTTTCGGTTCTCCGAATGTATTGTAAGGGATGATGCCGAGTGTAGTAAGCACCTGAAAACCGTTGCAGATACCTATCGTAAGTCCGCCTTTCTGCATGAATGAGCTTATATTATCTTTTAATTTCAGCAGTTTTAGTGCCAGTATTTTACCGCTTTTCACATCGTCACCGTAAGAAAAACCGCCTGAAAAAGACAGAATATTGTAATCAGAAATATTCTTTGAGTTATCGAGCAGATGATTTAAGTGAACCTCCTCATTTACCGCTCCGGCAAGCTCGAAAGCCCTGCCTGTCTCCTCGTTGCAGTTTATTCCGTCGGTTATGATCGTAAGAACTTTGGGTTTCATAATTTCAGCCTTAAGTAATTATTAGAATTTTCTTGTATTGATTTTTAATATCTCAGACATCGAATCGTAAAGTTCATAGAATTCATCCCTTATCTTGCCGTGATAGACTTTTGATTCGGTAAGCATGGATTCTTTGATGCCGTTCGTATCAAGTTCCGGTATTTCCACACCGTAATAGTTAGACGGATCGATCCCTGAAGTCTTGAAATCTGAGCTTTTGACCTTATAATTTTCTATGCGCATTTCTTCGGGAAGAATAGTGTCGGACAGAACAAAGTCCGGGTCGTTCATGAATATTGAGAAAATATCCTTGTTGTCAAGCCCTCTCAGATTGAACAGCAGCAGCGGTTCGAAGATCGTTTCATTGAATATCCTGTGCAGAACTGTCGCGGTATGCTCGCATTTTTTCGTTTTTCTGCACGAACATTTGTAATTAAGATCATCCCATGATGGAAATATATCAATATCTCTTTCCATTATCCTGTCCATAAGCTCATTTGGGAAATTACCGTTAATAAGCTCAACTGCAAGATGCATGTTGTCCCTGAATATTGAAAGAAGCGATAAGATTTCATTGTATTTCAGTATGGTGAACTGGATCTTAATATCATAAATACTCTTTTTCCCGTCGAAAACCAAAGCCTCTATGTTATTTGCTTCGATTGAAAGATATGTGATAGCCCTTTTATTGAAGAGTTTCCTGCCCAGATTGAATTTTGTAATATTCGAATCTTTATACAATTTTTCATAAAAAGTATCATACCACCAGATATCTTTTTTTTCAAATTCCAAAATTAAAGCCTCTTTATCAGATTAATGAATTCTTTTTCTGTAAGATCTGCTATTATGCTGTCGCCCTTGGGTATAATTCCGTCAGAAAGTCTGATCTTGCTTTCAATAAGCTCATCGATCCTTTCTTCGAGCGTTCCTTTTATGATGAATTTATAAACAAAAGTATTTCTCTGCTGTCCGATCCTGTGCACCCTGTCAACTGCCTGGTTTTCGACGGCCGGGTTCCACCATCTGTCGAAGTGGAATACATAATTAGCCATAGTAAGGTTAAGCCCCAGGCCTCCCGCTTTAAGCGAAAGTACCATTGCCGGAATGTTTTCATCTTTTTCGAATTCTTCTATCATATCTCTTCTGTCCTCGAGGTCTAATGAACCGTGGAAGAAAAGGACTTTTTTACCGAGTTCGGCTGATATCCGTTTTCTGATCAGTTTCCCTGTTTCTATGAACTGTGTGAAAATTATGGATTTCCTGCCTTCCTGTTCGATCGTGCTGACCATTTCAACAAGGCTGTCCAGCTTTGATGATCTTTTTTTCGCGTCTTCTGAAGAGCTGTCGTTAAGATAGTTCAGAGGATGGTTGCATATCAGCTTAAGCTTGGTGATGGTCGCCAGCATGTTCATTCTTGCCATTCTGCCGTTAGAATCGGTGATCTCCTTTTCGACCTTACGGATCTCATTGTCGTATAGAACGGCCTGTTCGTCGGTTAGAGGCAGATATATTTTGATCTCCTGTTTATCGGGAAGGTCTTTTATTATCTCCTTATCGGTTTTCATTCTTCTTATAACGAAAGGTGATATTACCTGATGCAGCTGTTTTTTCTTCAGGTCGTCATCATTTTTCATTATCGGGAATTCGTATTTGCTGAAGAATATTTTGCTGTTCAAAAGAAGACCGGGATTTACGAAATCCATTATAGACCACAGTTCCATAAGCCTGTTCTCGATAGGTGTTCCTGTCAGCGCGAATTTATTTTCACCTCTAAGTTTCTTTACCGCTTTAGCCTGGTCGCTGACAGCATTCTTTATGTATTGCGCTTCATCTATAATTACATAGGAAAAATTGTGCTCAAGCAGCATGTCAAGATCTCTTTTGACTATCCCGTAGCTGCATATTATCACATCATTGTTTTTTACTATCTCGGAAATATTCCTTTCGCGATTCACTCCGTAATGCAGGTAGGTCTTTATAGAAGGCGCGAATTTCTTAAATTCCATTTCCCAGTTGTAAAGAAGTGTCGTCGGAGCTACGATCAGCGACGCGGTTTCTCTTTTTTTATGGAGGAGCATAGCAATAATCTGTATAGTTTTACCAAGCCCCATATCATCTGCCAGAATTGCCCCGAAGCCCAGTTCGTCAAGGAAGCTTAAAAATGAAACACCCTTTTCCTGATACTCCCTTAAAGTTCCCACAAAACCATCAATTTTCTTGACCGTAGTGAACTGTCTGTTCTGATCCCTTCCGGACAGAAGATTGTCGAATATTTCAGTTTTATCGATCTCAATGTCTTCAGCCAGGTCATAATTAAGAGCTTCAAAGAACGTAACGCCGTCCGAATGAAGCTGTTCTTCATTTTTCAGACTTGAGACTATCCTTTTCAGTTCCAGACTGTTAAGCTCTATATAACTGTCTCCGATCTTAATGAATTCCTGATCGCTCTTAAGAATTTCGTCAATGAGGCTTTTATCTATCTGAATATCGCCGGCAAAAAGCTGCCAGTCGAAATCGAGTACGGCTCTTGAAACGGTACCCTTCGAAATACTCAGTGTTTTTCCACTTTTGAATTTGATTTTGGCCTTAAGCCTGTTAATATTCTTAAAGAACGGCGGGTAGAGGATCTTGACCCTGTTACCGCCAAGCATCTCCGCATCGTATTTTAGAAAATTCAATAGTTCTTCTTCGGTTATATCTACATGAGCCGGTGTAGGGGAGAGCAGAGAGTCTTTTATGTATCTTGAAAACTGCGATATCCTTATCAGTTCAAGGATGAAGAATGTACTTATTTCATTATCTTCCGAAGAGTAGATCTCTTCCGCCGACATCGTGCCGTTACCGGTTTTGATACCGTAGTGGATTCTCCATAACCCGTTCTCAGCTTTATCGAAAGCAAGAAGAAAAATATATTTTGAAGCGATCCTGCTAACCCAGCTTTTCCATTCTTCAAAATTATATCCGCAGATCTTTACTCCGCTGTCCTTGATGACAAGATGAGCTATGCTGCTGGCCCTGAGCGCTTTATCGGTGAAATCTGGCGCATCTCCTTTTGTAAGAAAATAATCTATCTGTGAATTCAGGCATGCCAGAAACAGATTGTCAACAAATGATCTCTGATCTTCTATCAGCCCTTTACCATAAATAGAAATTAGAGGCAGGTTCCTGACGAAAACATCGAGCTGCCTGCTGATATCGCCTGTTACATATGGATAATATGTGAAGGTGTAGTCTTCGCCGTTGTGAAAAAATCCGGGAACATAGTATTTTTTTTCTATAAGATCCCGTACGAATTTCTGGAACTTGTCGTAATATTTAAATGAAGGGGAGAGAGAGTAGTTCCTTATGTTCTTTAATGCTTTAACAAAATAGTTGAATTCGTAGAATGGCACCATCGCACAGTCTATGTATTTCTTCAGATATTCGACTTTTTCCTTTTTTATCATAAGTTCGGGATGAAGAGAATCCACTGTGCTCAATATTCTTGTATTATCCTGGTGGGGAATATAGAAATCTGCACTGATGGTATCCAGAAAAGGGATGTTCTTTCTGAAAAATATATCTTTCAGATCCTCCTTCGTCGCGAATTTGTCAACCCCTTTTTCATAATCGCATATTTCTACCCATATAAGAAAACAGTCATTACTGATAGAATATCTGTAATCTCCGTGAAATATGTATTTGCGCATCGTTTCCATACACTTCATACTTAAATAAATGAAGTTCTAAAAATATGAAAAAAAATATAAATCTGCAAGAAAATTGTTTTGAAAAGTTGGTTTAGTTCAGGCTCAGGTCCTGTCGTTTACGATAAATCTGCTTATTTTATACACATCATCTTTATTTATTATGGCGGTTACAGAAACTCCATAATCCGTAAAATCTTTAGATATAACCGTGGCGTAATTGTGCAGATTCGCTATCAGTTTCTGTTCCTCGAAAGGAAAAAGCAGATCATACCTCGACGACATGTTGAGCTTTTCGTCTATTGTATTCAGAAGAAGTTCAATATTTTCTCCTGTCACCGCTGAGATGAACTGAGAACCTTCATAAACATCAGCGAATATTTCCTCTCTTACCCTGTATTCACCTAGGAGATCTATTTTGTTGAAAACTATCTGCATCGGGATCTTGTTCGCATCGATCTCCTCAAGTACTTCTTTTACAGCTTTGATGTGTTCTTCGCAGTTCTCATCGCTTATATCAACTAGATGAAGAAGCAGGTCTGCGTCCATAACATCTCTTAATGTTGCCCTGAAAGATGCGATCAGACTATGGGGGAGATCCGAAATGAACCCTACAGTATCCGAAAGAATTATACTTTCGCCTCTGCCGATCTCTAAAGCTCTCGCTGTTGAATCGAGAGTAGCAAAAAGCTTATCCTCAACCAGTACGTTTTCACCCGTTATTTTATTAAATAAAGACGATTTGCCAGCATTTGTATAACCTACTATACATACTTTTTTAGCAAACTCTCTGCTCTTTCTTTGAGTGATCTTCTGGGTCATTATCTTTTCGAGTTCGTGGGATATAAACCTTATTTCATCCTTTACTATCCTTTTATCGATCTCGATCTGTTTTTCGCCCATACCCCTGGAAGCGCCAGTTGAGCTTCCCGAAGCTCCTCTTTCCCTGTCAAGATGTGACCATAATTTTTTAAGTCTGGGAAGCTGATATTTCAGCTCAGCAAGCCTGACTTCAAGCTTTGCTTCCTTGGTTTTGGCGTGCATGTGGAAAATATCAAGGATGATCTCTGTCCTGTCCAGAGCTTCTATTTTGAAATCAGTTTTTATATTCCGCGCATGTGTTGGAGCAAGCTCATTGTCGAATATCAGAAGTTCCGCGCCTGTCATTTCCATTTTCGATTTTAGATCTTCGAGGAATCCTTTGCCTACATAAGTCGCTCTGTCTATAGCCTTTCTGTTCTGGATAAATTTTTCCACGACCTCGATCTCCGCTGTATCAGCGAGCCTTTCAAGTTCTTCGATCGATCTCTGAGCCTTTTCATACTCCCTGCTGTCGAGACAGACTCCGACTAAAAATGCCTTGGGTTTTGTAATTTCAGTAGAAGTGTTTTCCATAAATCCTCTTAGTTTAGAGCAGTTTGGACGCTATTTCCGACAACGCGGATCTTTCGCCCTTTTTTAGTGTAATATGTGCATACAGGTCCTGATTTTCAAGCTTATCTATGATGTACGAAAGCCCGTTCGATTCGGAATCAAGATAAGGAGTATCGATCTGATACACATCGCCCGTAAAAACTATCTTAGTGCCTTCACCGGCCCTTGTTATTATTGTTTTGACCTCGTGGGGTGATAGGTTCTGAGCCTCATCGACTATAAAATAGACATTACTGAGCGACCTCCCTCTTATATATGCAAGAGGGGAGATGATGAGCTTATCCCTTTTCTGAAGCTCGTTGACTATCTCATATTTGTCGGAACCCTCATTGAAATTATTTTGTATGAACTGAAGATTATCGTATAACGGCTGCATATAAGGTTCAACCTTGTTCTGCGCTGTTCCGGGAAGGTAGCCGATATCCTTGTTGCTTAAAGGTATGATCGGTCTGCTCAGGTATATCTGCTTGTAAGCTTTCCTGCTTTCCAGCGCAGCCGCAAGTGCGAGAAGGGTCTTTCCGGTTCCGGCCGTTCCGGAGATCGTTACGAGCTTTATTCTGTCATCAGTCAGAGCGTTGATAGCGAAGATCTGTTCGGAATTTCTGGGTTTGATCCCGAATATCTCTTTTGATTCAACAAGAGATATTTCCTGGTTGAAATTGTCATATTTTGCTAAAGCGGATTTATTTTGTGACTTAAGTACAAAATACTGATTTGGTTTAAGTGAAATTGAACCTGAATCTGCATCAGATTTGAATTCCTCTTTTGATATTCGTTTTTTCTGATACAGCAAATTAATAGTGTCTTCATCCATATCTTCCATCAGCTCAACACCAGTGAAAAGCTCTTCCGCGCTCTTGATCTTGCCTATCTGATAATCTCTGGCAATTATACCCAGAGCTCTTGCTTTTAATCTCAGATTTACATCTTTAGTAACAAAAATAACTTCTTTCCCGGGGTTATCCTGAATGAAATTGAAGCATGCGGCGAGTATATGATGATCCTCTTTTCCGGATATAAATTTATCCGCAAAGCCTTCACGGAATTTGACATCGGTCATTATAAACACTTTTCCTCTGTTCTCGCCTAGAGGGATCCCTGATTCAAATAGAGCTTCTACAGAACCGTTCTCTCCGCCGGATATATCATCTATCTGTCTTGTGAATTCTCTCGCATTGAAATTCAGCTGATCCTGACCTTTTTTGAATTCATCAAGTTCCTCCAATACTGTTATAGGCAGACCGATATCATCGTCATCGAATCCGCGCAGACAATTATAATCATGAAGAAGAACATTAGTGTCCAGAATATATGTTTTACCCGCCATTGAACGCTCCGTTTAGTTTACTCTGTTGAATTTATATTATTTCATATATAATTTCAACTGTTTTGTTAAAAAGAAAAAGACCCGCATTGCTGCGGATCTTCTTTATGCTGAAGAGGAGATTTGAACTCCTACACCCTAGGGCGCCACCTCCTCAAGATGGTGTGTCTACCAATTCCACCACTCCAGCTATTTCTGGCCTGACTCAGACGGAGCTACCGGAGCAGCAGTTGCTGGCTGCTCATTCTGACCTTGTACCGGCAAAGTTGTTTGGTCGAGAGAAGGTAAACCGGAGACAGGCATTTCAGCTTTCTTCTGCATTATTACGCTCTGATCAAAATCCTGTTTGTCGCCGAACTCTGATTTTGATAATAATCCGAGAATAATCGCCATAACAAAAAAAGAAGTTGTTAATATTATGGTCATTTTATGAAGGAAGGTTACAGTTTCTCTTGTTCCGAAAGTTGAAGAAGCTGCACCGCTGACGCCGCCGAAAGTTGAAGAAAGTCCGCTGCTCTTATCAGACTGCATCAGAATAATGATCATAAGAATGAAGGTGTTTACTACGAATAGGAACAATAAGAAAGAATACATTTGTAAATCCTTTTTAGTTTTTTAAACTGCGGGGCTAATTTAATAAAATCTACAGAAAATGTCAAACGATTTTCAAAACATTTTTAATTGATTTTTTTTAAAACTGGAGAAATCTAATACGACATACAAGTTATAACATTCTATCAAACGATATAAATAGACTATAGGGAATAGACCTTTAAAAAATTCTTAAAAAGAACCGAAAACGTGAAAATCCACTATCTTAGTTTACATAATATATATTATACGACATCGTATGTAGCTGAGCAGATCTCGGACTTTGGCGGCAGGTCCGTCCTCTATCTAATGTTTATATAGTTAGATAGATTTAACAAATGCCGATTTGTGATTACTTTTGTGAATAATCTGTTTAAAGATTTTGTAAACTTCGCTTTTATCTGTTTTCTTTTATAAATTCTTAATTACGTGGTTTGTCAGACGATTTTATATTTTAGAGAAATAAAAAAGGCGGAAAGATATTCCGCCCCATAAAAAATTGAGATCCTATTAATCGACCGTGATACTCTTTGAAACATTTTTCGGAACGTCAGGATGAACGCCGTGCATCGGTATGTGAAGTTTGTTTAGATACTTCATTTTCTTAATACTCATTTTAAGCGCCAGAAGCTGAAGAACCACCATCCCGGAAAATGTCGCAAGAAGCGTATCTTCGGTTCTGGGGAGCTTTACGAATATAAATTCATAATTATCGCTTCCTTCCGGAACAGATTTGCAGTTCTGGATAAGATCATCATTCTCTTCTGCAATAAGATATGTATTCGCACCCCTTATCTTATGAGTGTTAATCTGAGAAATTGTAAGGTTGACATCTCTCTGATCAGGCCCTGTCAGAAAGATCAGGGGATAATTCTTGTTCATATCTTCAATGAAGTTGAATTTTCTGATCGCGTCATCAAATATCTTCTGGGATTTCGGTAGAATGTTAAAGGGTCTAACAGGTTCGAATATATAGGAACTGAGATCCGAAATCAATTTTGAAGTTTCCTTTTCACTGAGCTTTTCTTTTTGAGCTCTGTCTAAACCGTAAGCGATTAAGTTCTTGTTGTATTTTATGAAATATTCAAGATCTTTTGTTCCAAATATAGTGTTAAAACCAAGAATAGTATTCGGACCGTGTTTAAATTCCGAACTTTCGATCCCCTGTGTGTGGTTAAGTACGGTTTCTCTTATTTTTAATGCGCCTTCCTCGGATACAGAACTGATCTTAGTTGCCAGAATATGGATACTCGGCTGCATAAATAATGAATCGGCCATGATCTCGACCTGTGTCTCAGTGGTTTTTAGCGTCTCGTCGATAAGATCAGGTATGTAGTTAAGCGTTTCTTTTCTGTGTTTCAGTTCTTTTTTAACAACATCCAGCTCTGCCCCTTTTTTCATATGGGCGACTTTAAATTCTGCCACTTTTATTGCCAGATAATATAATAGAAGCACCTGGTTCATATAACTTTTTGTAGCCGGTACCGCGATCTCCGGTCCGCATTTTATCGGAAGATAAAAATCGCTTTTCTCCTGAGCAAGAGTTGAATTTTCATTGTTCACTATGGTTATTTTTTTCACTTTTATTCCGGAAGCTTCTATGTCGTTAAAAATGTCTATCAGATCTTTAGTCTCCCCGCTCTGGCTGACTCCAATAAACACATCATTCTCTCTTATTGAGTTAGAGTACTGTCCTCTGAAATTTCCGGGCAGTATCGGGGTGAACTTGATACCTGCGATATCATTGAAAAATATCGCTGCTGTTTTCGTGGCGTTATATGAAGTTCCGCACGATATCGTATAAATGCTGTGCTGTTCTTTCCACGCCTCAAAAATGGTTTCCGCAAATTTATCGGCGTGCTGATGGAATTTATTCATCTCTCTTATCTCTGCCCCGACATCAAGTATCTTTGAAGTGAGTACATTATCTTTTGTATATTCTTTTCCAGATATAACATCGAGAAAAATACTGGAGTAGGTTGAGAAAAACTCCGTGTCCAGAAATCTTTTCTTGTTCGATCTTTCTATCAGATCAGGAAGTTCTGATTTGATCTTTTCAGATATCTTCTTAAGTTCTTTTGAAGATCTGAACCTGTTAAAAAGTTCTTTCTGCTGCTCCAGAGATTCTGCTCTGTAGATAGCCTTTGATACTTCGGTCACAAAATCAACAAGCTTCAGTTTGTCGAGTATCGATCTTATCTGCTTTGTGCTTTCGCTGCCTTTATTAAAAAAAGCTATAAGCTTTCTTGAACTCTCAACCTGGCTGAATATCTCCTGATGCATGAAGAACTTGAAAGGAGGTATAAGTTCCGTGTCTTCAGCTCTTAATTTACTTCTCGTAACAGGAACGATTATCTTATCGCCCTTTTTTATCTGCTTTACGGTTCCGTCCTTGTATTTCCATTTAATGTCTTTAAAGCTGTAAACATGGTATTCGTCGCTTGCGTATTCGATAAATGTTCCTTCTTTCAGATCAATAATATTCTTGGTGAACTTTAAAATAGCGGTCAGGTCGGATGACAGAAGTATGAAATTATTGCCTTCCGCGCTTCCTTTACCTGCGTAAAGACTGCTCCCCGCTTTTATGGCATAGGACAATTCGGTTACAGGATCCACTATCACAGCGGCATAAGAACCGACGACCTTTTCGGATGCGCTCAGAATAGCTTTTTTCATACAGTCTCTTCTTATCTCTCTGTCAGACTGCTGTTTCTCTTTAAAATTTTCAAGATGCATATCAAAATAATGCTCCACCATATGAACCAGCATTTCACCGTCATTGTCGCTGACGACCTTATGTCCCTGATTCGTTAAAAATTCCTTTAAAGATGAAGTGTTCGTAATATTGCCGTTATGGGCTCCGTATATGTGTTTTTTACATTTCACTTCGTGAGGTTGTGCATTGTTTTTTGTCACTGCTCCGAATGTCGCCCACCTGACCTGTCCGCAGAATATTTTTCCCTTCATATCAGTAATTCCAAGTGTTTTAACGAGGTCTGAAGGAGCTCCCACATCTTTTTTTAACACAATATTTCCTTTATCGTCCTGTATCGCAGCTCCAGTTGAATCATATCCCCTGTATTCGAGGCTTTTTAGAAGCTGTGAAGCATATTCACCCATTTTTACATCGGTCTTAGCAAATGACAGTCCCAGTACTCCGCACATTTTTTTTATCTCCGGATAAATTATTCTTAAATTCGACTAAATATGAGTAATTTATGTCCTTTTATCAAGACTTTAATTATGAAGCATGGGATTTTATTCAGATTGACAGTGCCCGATATATTATATATATTTGATGCTGTTAAGAGAAAATTAATTCGGGAACGGGTACGGTATGAAAAAAATAATCCTTACGATAGTCATTCTGACAGTCTTCAGCACGGTTCTTCCGAAAAATATTACGGTCGTATTCAGCGGCAGCAATAACGGATACTACAGGGATTGCGGCTGACCGGTCGAAAGACTCGGCGGTCTTGCCGAAAGAAAAACATGCTTCGACAGTCTTAAAACTGCCGATGAAAACACCGTGTTTTTCGATACCGGGGATTTCTTAAGCATGAAATCTTCGCTGAATGACGATGAGATCGTGGCAGGAGTTTACTCTTTTATGGGTTATGATGCCGTCGGTATGGGAGATCAGGAATTCATCAACGGAATAGGTTTTGTGAAGAACAATATAAGCGGTAAAATCCCATTAACATCATCAAACCTGGAATTCAGTGATAAAAGTATTAAGGTCGAGAAGTTCAGGATAATTCAGATGAAGAACGGAATTAAGGTCGGAGTGACAGGAGTTAATTTTGCTTCCGATTTCAAATATCTGATGAGAGACAACACCATTAAAGAGACCGATATCATCGTGGATAAAGCTTTTGACAACCTGAAAAAGAGCCTGGCTGAATTGAAAGGGAAATGCGATCTTATTGTAGTGCTTGCCAACCTGAATCAGGAAGGGTTGGTAAAACTTCTCGACAATGTTGACGGATATGATCTTGTTCTTGCAGGAAACAACGGAGAAGAATTCAGATACGCGAGAAGAATAGAGAACAAAATTTATCTTCAGAACGGCAGGGACGGCGAAAAGATCGGCAAGGCGGTTTATGAAATAAAAAACGACGGCAGACCGCAGTTCGTCAGCTACGAACTGATAAAGATAAATGCTAAAAAAATAAAAAGAGACGCTAAGATCGAAAAAATAATTAAAGACCTGGAAAAATAGGATCATGGGTAAAAAAAGATCCTTCGGTATTTTACTGATCCTGCTTTCTGTTGCGCTGTTAACCGTTTGCCTCTGGACTGATAAATATATCCTAAACAAGGTCGTACTGACCGGAACCGACAGTGTTTCTTTCAAAATACCGAAAAAAGCTTCATTCGGTGAGATCACCCAAATTCTCCGCAGCAGGAATTTTGAGGTTACAGACCTTGAATTCAAGATGACAGCCAAATGGATGAAAAAAGACAGAAAGATTAAATACGGCAAGTTCACCTTTCATCCGGAGAGAAACCCTATAAGGCTGAAAGAGCTGATCAATTACCTTTCGGAAGGCCGGAATATTACTGTTAATGTAACTATTCCTGAAGGTTCGAGGCTTGTAGAAATAGCCGGAATATTCAGAAAGAACCTTGATATCGATTCTGCCGCCTTTGTTGAAAGAACTTATGATCAGGAGATGCTTGACGAATATAAAGTCCCTGCCCAGTCGTTTGAAGGCTACCTATACCCGGAAACATATAATTTTAATATGGAAGAGAACATCGATCTGATAATCGACAGGATGTACAAAACCGGCAGGCAAAAACTTCACAGGCTCAGAACCAAGATAGACAACAGCATTTACAGCGAGCACGAAATTCTTACGCTGGCCTCTATAATTCAGGGCGAAGTTATGAATTATGATGAACTGAGCCTGATCAGCGCGGTTTATCACAACAGGCTTAAAAAAGGAATGCTACTTCAGGCTGATCCGACGGTGCAGTACATGTTCGACAGACCGAAACGGCTTCTAAAAACGGATACATCAATTGATAATCCGTACAATACCTATAAGTATAAAGGACTGCCGCCAGGACCGATAAATAATCCGTCGGTGAAAGCAGTCGAAGCCGCTCTTGAGCCTGCCGATGCGCCGTATATTTATATGGTGGCTAAAGGCGACGGCACCCATAATTTCAATGTCGAACTTAATGATCATATAAACGACAAGAACAGATTCGACAGACATGTCAGAAAAGAGAAAAAATGAGATCTGAACTTAACGAAAGACAGAAACAGGCGGCCGAACATATTGACGGTCCGCTGTTGATAATAGCCGGAGCAGGCAGCGGCAAGACACGGGCTCTCGTCGAGAGGATCGCGAATATCGTAGCTTCAAAAAAAGCGTATCCTTCCGAGATCATGGCCGTCACATTCACGAACAAGGCCGCCGGTGAGCTAGTCGAAAGGATCACGTCGAGGGTCGGCGAGATCGGCAAAATGATCTTCGCGGGAACATTTCATTCTCTCTGCACGAGGATATTAAGACGGCATTCCGACCTGATTGGCTACGGATCGAACTTTGTTATCTACGATACCGAAGATAAGGAAAAAGTTATAAAACAGATCGTTAAGAATAATAATTTCAACAGCACCTCATTCCCGGTCAAGAAAATTTCGGCTATAATTTCGATACTGAAGAACAGGCTCGTCTATCCGGAAAATTATACGCCTGAATCAGACGAGAATTTTTATGAGAAGATCAGAGAAATTTATGCCGACTATCAGAAGGAACTCGAAAAGTGCAACGCGTTCGATTTTGACGACCTGCTCTGCATGACCGTAAAACTTTTTCAGAAAAATGAGGAAATCCTGTTCCAGTATCAGAACAGGATCAAATATATCTGCGTTGACGAATATCAAGATACGAACTATGTTCAGGATCTTCTTATAACGCAGCTGTCGGCGATCTATGAAAATGTGTGCGTGGTCGGCGATGAAGACCAGTCCATTTACAGCTGGCGCGGAGCCGATATCAATAATATCCTTAATTTCAGGGATAAGCATAAGAACTGCGCGCTTATACAGTTCGAGCAGAATTACAGGAGTTCGGCGCATATACTTACTGCCGCCAATTCGATCATCGCAAAGAACACCCAGAGGCTGGGCAAGAACCTTTTCACAGATTCCGGGAAAGGCGAAAAAGTCTGTCTGATCTCAGCAGCGACCGACATTGAGGAAGGTTACAAGATCACTTCCGAAATAATCGAACTGATCACGAAAGGTTCGATCCTGAAAGAGATCTGCGTTCTGTACCGAACGAACTCGCAGAGCAGAATAATCGAGGAGAATCTGCGTAAGAACGGTCTCCCCTACACGGTCATCGGCGGTCTTAAATTCTATGAACGGAAAGAGATCAAAGATCTGATATCGTATCTGAGGCTTCTGATAAATTCAGACGATAATGTTTCGTTCGAGCGGATAATCAACTTTCCGCCCAGAGGCATAGGCAAGACCACCATGGAAAAGATCAAGCAGCACGCCATGAAGAAAGGCTGCTCTTACTATAAAGCGCTTAAAGATTCGGAAGACGATCTCTTTACAGGCGCAACAGCAAAGAAAACAGGCGCTTTTATAGAACTTATAGAAAGAACTTCGGCGCAGATGAACGAAATGAACGCGCAGAAAGTCACGGAGCTTGTTTTTAATGAATCCGGGCTTAAAACCCATTATCTGAAGGTTTCGGATGAGACCGAGACTAATTCAAGGATCGAGAACCTTTATGAATTTTTAAGCGGTGTGTCTGAATTCGTCAAATCCGAGGAACGGAACACGCTCTTGGATTTTCTCTCCACCGTTTCCCTTCTGTCCGACATTGATACTTATAACGACAGAGAGGATAAAATAGTGCTGATGACCGTCCACTCCGCGAAAGGGCTCGAATTTGATAATGTGATCGTTATAGGTTTGAACGACGGCCTATTCCCTTTCATCAGAATAGACGAACCTTTGAAACTTGAAGAGGAGCGCAGGCTTTTTTATGTGGCCGTAACGAGAGCGAGAAAGAAGCTGATAGTCTCAACTTTCAAGGACAGGAACAGGTATTTCGGGGATAATTCCGGCTATCTGCCCTCAAGGTTTTTAGACGATCTGCCTGAAAGCTCAACCGATAAGACGAAATATGAAAAATACGACAAGCCTCAGATGAGATACGACAGGCTTACGAAATATGAAATGAACGCTGTCAGTTCCGAAGCTGTAACAGCATTTGAAAAAAAGGATCTGGTGCTTTCAAAGCAGTTCGGTGAGGGTATCATTCTTGATGTCGAAGGCACGGGAAGCAAAAAAGTGGTAACGGTGGATTTTGACGATCTCGGCATAAAAAAGCTGCTCGTCAGGTATGCGGATCTAAAAAAACTATAAATGGAGTCGGGACAGTATGGAAGTATTAAAAGAACTCATGAAAGCGGCGGTAAGATCAGGCGGGTATTTTAGGTCTTCAGATATGAAAAAATTCAAGAGCCCTGACCAAACGAAGGAATTACTGAACGCTATGGTCAGAGACGGAGCTGTTACGATCAATGTGCTGAATAAGAACGATTATGAATATATGTTTTCTGCAGTTCCCGAAAAATACGAACCGGTACAGGTAAAGAACCTCGGTGAGTTTGATAATGTTCTGACCGAATTGGGTATGGGAGCCGAAGACGGACATGTGTTTCTTTCGGAAATAATCTTTGCTTTTGATATGGAATACAGCGATATTATAGAGGCTTTTGAAATATACTTGCAGAACGGATTCGTGACGAAGAATATTTCAAAATCGGGAAATGTTTATCTTATGTTCGATAAAGAAGTAATGAACGGCGGGAAGTAACGGTGCATAGACTTAAACTGATAGTGCTTGGAAGCAGCGGCGGAGCTCCTACGAAAAGAAGGAACTGCAGCTCATTCATGCTTGCGGCCGAATCTTACGGGATCATGTTCGACTGCGCGGAAGGTACGCAGAGGCAGCTTATCCACGCCGGATACAAGATCAGTAAAATAAGGTACATTTTCATATCTCATCTTCACGCAGACCATTTCGCGGGGCTGATCCCTCTTCTATCTACAAAAAGCATGTTCGGAATTGACGGAAAGATAACCCTCATCGGCCCGAAAGGTATCAGAGATTATTTTGACTTTACTCTAAAACTTACAGGTTCAAAACTTTTCTTCGAATATGAAATAATCGAAATATCGGACGGAACTGAATTAAAATACGATGATTTTGAGTTGTCGGTACACCTTTTAAACCACAGGCTTGAGAGCTACGGGTACAGACTTAAATTCAACGATGTACCCGGCAATCTGATAGCTGAAAAGCTCGAAAGTTTCGGATTGTCCGAAGGCCCCGTCTGCGGCAAGCTCAAAGCCGGAGAGACCGTGTTACTTGATGACGGGAGAAAAGTTGTCTTAAAAGATGTAGCGACAGAAGACAAACGCGGGCATATCATAGCCTTTACCGGAGACACTTATATCTGCAAAGGCATCTACAAATGCATCGACAATGCCGATCTGGCGATCATCGAATCGACTTTTCTGGAACATGAAAAGTCAAGAGCAGAGGAAAGAACGCATCTCACCGCTCAGCTGGCCGGTAATGTTGCGGAAAGAAGCGGCGTAAAAGAGCTTCTGCTTTATCATTTCAGCGCGTCATATCCGGTAATCGATGAATTCAGAACGGAATGCGCGGAAAAATTTTCAGGCGTCATTCACCTTGCCGACGATCTTAATGTAATTGAAATAAATTAAAGGGTATCAAAATGAAAGACTACAAAAAGGAATTTATCAGTTTTCTGATCGAGAACAAATCGCTGAAATTCGGCGAATTCACGCTTAAATCAGGCAGACTGTCGCCTTATTTTCTTAATACCGGTATGCTGTACTCGGGTGCCGCCATAAACAAACTCGGCAGATTTTATGCCGAAACGATCGTTGACAGAGTTAAGGAGGATTACAATGTGGTTTTCGGCCCGGCATACAAAGGGATACCTCTAGCTGTATCCTGCGCCTCTTCCCTGTTCGCCGAATTCGGAATAAATAAAGATTATTCTTTCAACAGAAAGGAATCGAAAGATCACGGCGACGCCTCAGGGATAATCGTAGGCAAGCCGTTAACGAAAGACGACAGGATCATTCTGATAGACGATGTGATCACTGCGGGCACTGCCATAAGGGAAACGATAGACATTCTGGCTACTGTCGGAGCTCCGAAGATCGTTTCGGTCGTCGTATCGGTCGACAGGATGGAAAAAGGAAAAGGCGAACTCTCCGCTATACAGGAACTTAAGAACAGCCTCGGCATAGAATTCTACCCGATCGTCAGCATAATCGAGATCATGGAATACTTAAAAACCGAGAAAGTCGTCGGTGAAGGTATAATATCGAAAATGATCGCCTATAGAAAAGAATACGGCGTTGAATAAATAAAGGGACAAAATGGAATACAGACTATATATTTTTCTGATCAATTATAAATACCTGCTCGATGTTTATAAAAAAGATCTTGAGATTCAGTTCGGGAATATAAGCGACCTTCTTATTAACGAGTTAAAATTATCCGGATACGAAATAACGGAGCACGACAACAGGTCTCTTTCATTCAGATCACCGGCTATTAATGATTTTAAAACCGTTTTCAAAATGGCAAAAGATGCCGAAAATGTCGTAACCAGGCTTAAATCTCTTTTAAAGGAATTTGAGGGTGAACTTTTTATAAAACTCGGTATAATTACTCTCGAAGAAGCAGATAAAAGGCATGCTTTTAAATGGTCATTTTCCTATGATGATATAAAAACGCTACCGAATATACTGCTTACAGACAAGGCTGCTTTTTCGGTAATAGAGAATTTCGATGTGACTTTCACCGGCCTTAAAAACATCTGGACAACAACGGGAGTTGAAGTAAGCAGGGCACAGAGGATAAGAAAAATATATTTCAACAGAGAAGAAGAGAATGATATAGCTGATTTTATTTCCGGCGAAACCGATGAGCAGCTTCTTTTCGTTTACGGCGATATCGGTTCAGGCAAAACAGGCATAATAAACGAGGCGGTAAAAAGCTCTGACGCCAAAAATGTAATACATCTTAGAGAAAAGAAACATTCGACAAGGGAGTTTAAGACCGTTCACGATCTGATGTACAAAATAATGTTCGTGAATAAATTCGGAGATATCTCAGCGCTTGAAGAGGTAATATCCGCTATAGACAATTCAAGCCTGCCCGCACTGAACAGGGACAATCTGATCTACATGTTCCTCAGCCTTTACGGTGACGCTCCCGAAGACCGCCGGATCGCTTTTAATTACGGACAGTACAGGAGCAATCTGAAAACCGCGCTTGACGACTGCTTAAAGATAAATCCCAGGAAATCGGTCGTGATCATTGACGACCACCAGTGGATGAGCAGGAACTGCGAAGAGATGCTTCTTTCCATTCTTGACAACCCGGACAACAAGATAAAAATGATACTGGTTTCCGACGACAAGAATAATTCCAACAATATAAAGAACAGAATAAAATTTTTGCGTATATCCGAGATCAATAAGGTTCAGATATCCAGATTTCTTCAGATGGCATATCCCCATACAAAGATAGCGGGTAAGACGGCGGACATGATCCATAAATTGACCGAAGGCAACCTTTACACGGTCATTTCATTTGTTCAGTTCCTGATAGCCAAGGATGCCATTACGGTAAAAGACAGCAAGGTTGAACTTGATATTCCAAAAACCATTGCGGTACCGGAAAATCTCTCGGAAATATTTGCCGACAAGATCAGTTCTCTATCTGAAAACGCGCTGACCATCCTCAAGATCCTTTCAATTATAGGTGAACAGTTCTATTACAGCGACCTCGACTGGCTGCTGCATACTTTGAATTATCCCTACGATGAGGCCGTCGCTCTAAACGAGCTTGAAGAGAAAGGGGTGATCGAGAACCGCGGCGATCATTACTTGATAAGCGAACCTTCAATAATGAATGATATCTATAAAACCGTAAAAGATGCGAACAGAAAGCTGATCCACAAACTTCTCGCGGAACTTTTTGAAACCAAAGGGTACGACGATTTCGGATTCAAGGTATTCTTTCATCTGTACAGGTCTGATGACCATGAAAAGCTGTTCGCGGTACTGCCGGAACTTGTAAAGAGCGCTCATTCAAAACTTCACTTCAACGCGCTCCGCAATATGCTTGAGATCTCGGACAAACTCCTGTTCAGGTTATGCATGAAGGAAAATACTCTGCCGTCCGATCTCTGGCTGAAAAATCTTATAAGCACAAAATGGCTTTTTGATGAGCATGAACCCATTGACAGTATAAAAAGATTCGAAAAGGCGATAGATTACCTTGTTAAGGTCGGTAAAAGCGACCTGTCCGCAGAGCTTCATGAGATACTGCTTTCATTCTATATTGAGTCCGACAAGCTGAAAAAAGCTGAAAATTATATAAAATCGGGTCTGGAAATAACGGAAGCTTTAAATTTGAACGAAAACAATCTGAATATCTTGACCCTTAAGGCATCGATCAAAGTAAGGACCGGAAATATGACCGATGCCGCCGCCGAATTCGCGGTCATAGAAGAAAAGAGAAACGCCGCCGGAAAAATAGCACAGGACGATCCCTACATTTATCTTAAAGCGATGGTTCTCAATTTTAACAATGAGCCGAAACAGGCTCTCGACATTTTAAAAGAAATGCTCGATAAATATTCATTCGAACTGAATTTTTCCAGGATCAACTCGATATTGAAGCTTCTTATCGAACTTTCAATAAAGTCCAGAGACTACAAATCCGCGGAAGAGTACTGCAAATTCATGCTCAATTCCGGTAAAAACCAAAAAAACGATCAGAATACTATGACCGGCAATATACTTCTCGCAAGATTGTACAGCTACCAGAATAAATTTCTTCAGTCGATCTCAATGCTTGAATCGGTAACGGATTCCGTTAAAAATGAAGACCTTTATTTTTCGGCGGTTTACCCGCTGGGGTCTATTTATCAGTTCTACGAAGAAAAAGAAATGGCTTTCAAAGTATTTTCGAAAGCGCTTCTCAAATTCAAAGATCCAAAGTCGCACAAGCATTATATGATAATAATGAAACTTGCTCTGATGTCTGCTTATGACGGAGAATACGGTCCTGCTTTGGAATTTTTGAGGCAGTCAAAATACGCTGAAAACAACCTTTCCGAGATCTTACGCGGAGTGATCAGATTCTGCTCTGAAAAGGCTGAAGATAAGGAGCTCGACAGAATAATTGACGATATTTACAAATATGATCAGAGAAAAGAACCTGATCTTGTTTTCGAGACGGAACTTATACTGTTAAAGGCGATACTCGGTAAAAGAAAGTTCCTTAAATGCAAAGAGCTGAACGAGTTTATGAACAGGCAGTCGGTAAATGTAGAGGACTTTAATCTGGTTCTTGAATATCAGAAGCTCAGCAAGAATATCGGAAGAAATACCGCCAAAGCAAAAAAGAACATTCCGAACATCCGGAAAGTCAGCCCTTCTGTCAAAAAGAGGGTAAAGAACAGACGAAGCAATTAAAGGAGATCTTTTATGTCGAACAATGATTATTTTGAAGTTGAAGGCGGAAAGAAACTATCGGGGACGATAATTGCCTCGGGAAATAAAAACGAAGCCCTTCCCGCTATAGCCGCGGCGCTGCTGACGGAAGAGGAAGTTTCGATAGACAATATTCCGGATATACTTGACACCAGGCACATGATAGAAATAGCCGCCGATCTCGGAGTTAAAGTCAGGAAGATATCTAAGAACCATTACTCCTTTAAAGCTGATAAGATCACGAAAGGGTATATTGATCCCGCCATGTCATCAAAAATAAGAAGTTCGCTTCTATTTCTGGCTCCTATGCTTTTGAGGAAGGGTTCGGTGCCTCTCCCCGACTCCGGCGGCGACAAGATCGGAAAAAGAAGGATAGATTCTCATCTTTTCGCGTTCATCAAGCTCGGTGTTGTGATAAATGACGACGGAAAAGCCTGCACACTTACGGCAAAGAAGCTTAAAGGTGCGGATTTTCTTCTTGACGAAGCTTCGGTCATGGCCACGGAGAACACTGTCATGCTGGCTGTGCTCGTGCCGGGAACGACATCGATTTATAACGCGGCGTGTGAACCGCATGTGCAGAACCTGTGCATAATGCTGAACAATATGGGCGCGGACATATCAGGGATCGGAACGAATAAGATCGTAATAAAGGGCGTTAAGAAACTCCACGGCACGAAACATCGGATCCTGCCCGATCATATCGAGACCGGATCTTTCATGGGCTTGGCAGCCGTTATAGGCGGCGGAGTAACGATAAAGGATTCATACACCCCGCACATGGAAATAATATTTCCATCTTTCAAAAAGCTCGGGATCAGATACGAGGTGCGCGGAAAGGATATATTCATTCCGGGAAACCAGAAACCGAAGATCGAAGACGATTTCGGCGGAAAGGTACCGACCGTTTCGGATCAGCCGTGGCCGTCCTTCCCCACCGACCTGACAAGCATAATGGTGGTCGCATCGGTATTTTCCAAAGGAACGGTCATAATCCATGAAAAAATGTTCGAAGGCAGACTGTTCTTCGTTGACTCCCTTATCAGAATGGGAGCGAAAGTCGTTCTTTGCGATCCCTACAGAGTCGTTGTTTCCGGCCCCGGCAAACTTAAGCCGATCGAATTGTCAACCCCCGACATCAGAGCGGGAATGGCGCTGTTGATCGCGGCTTTAACAGCAAAAGGAACTACGGTAATCAGAAATATAAAACAGATCGACAGAGGCTATCAGGATATTGAAATAAAACTGAAAGCGATCGGAGCCGATATTACAAGAGTAGTTAAAGATTAAATGAATTTTCTCACTATATTATTAACAGCTGTCGGTATAAGCATAATAATTTCTGGCTACAATATGCTTAAATACATCCGCAGCGCAAAAAAAGAACATACGCTTATAGTATTTGACAGGATCACTGAGTGGTACAAACTTTGCGGAACCGAGAAGCACGGCAAAAAGATATCCGCGCTTGAAAAAGAGATAGACCGGCTTTTCGAGAAGAAGGTGATCAAAACCTCGGTACTTAATTTTACGGATAGATTTATAGAAAAATATTTTACTCATATAGATCTTAAATATTCAACGGACACGATGCAGGCTGAATTTGAAAAATTATCCGGTATCAACCTCAAAAAAAGTCAGCAGAGCCTCAAAATTCTGTCGCTGACCTACGGGCACAACTTCACTCCAGCTAATTATTCATATCTCAATTACTGGTACATCCTGAGAGGAAACCACAGGATGTATGACGGCGGAAAAACTGATCCCGATGGCAAAACATACACTTGGGACGATATCGAAAGACCGTATAAGATACTTGAATTCTATTTTAACAAAAGCACTAAATAGCGACCTTTATTTCACCTTCTCCAGCTTACTAAATAATTCCATATCAGACTTTTCGATCTTTGAGAAAGCAAACCACTTTTTACCGAGATCCTTCAGTGATGCCCCAAAGTGATATACATCTTTATCGTCAATAATAATGAATCTGTCATGCGCGAGAGTGAACACCTCAGCCTCAATTGGAAAATATTGCGAGCTGAACTTTAAAATATCTAAAGCAAGTTTATCCGATATAGACTTAGTCAGTATCTTAACCTTTACGCCCTTTGAAATCGCTGTCAGATGAACCAACACCGAATCGTCTATATAATTATCTATGATAAGAATTGACTTTATCGCACTCCTGAACAAACCTGATACGAAATTGTATGCATCAAATACCTGCCCGTCGAAGAATATTCCCTGCTTTGGTTTGAGTTCATTACTTTCAAGCGCATTGAAAAGCTTTTCGAATTTAACATCATTTTCAATCAGCTTTACTTCAACCCGATCCAATCGCTTGAATACCTGCGCATTTGACTGAATGAATTTACGCATCTCGACAAAAGCTTTCATAATTTTTATACTGATGATTACAGCTGTCTCACTCGTTAAAATACCTGCCAGCATAGCGACTCCCTGCTCGGTGAAAACAGAGGGAAGATATCTTGTACCTCCCCAACTTGAGGTTCCATTTTGGAACCTCAAGTTTGAAATACATTCGTATTCAGCTTGATTTAACTTCATCATAAATTCCACAGGGAATCTTGCGCTATTTCTTTTCACTGCTTTATTAAGTATCTTTGTCCCGACTCCATACAGCTCCGCCAAATCTCTGTCCAGCATTACCTGATAGCCTCGAATCGAATAAATCCTGTCTCTGATAATATTTTCATCAAACTTTTCTAATTCATGCGTATTCATACAATTCTCCACATTTTTTTTCCGCAATATACAAAGAGTTGAGTGTCATCTAGTGAATCTCAAGTATAAAAATGAAATATTTTTAGATTCAAAAATAATAACACTTGACATTACTAACATTTATAGTTACTATTACTGCATGATAAAAGACTTCAAAGACTCTGAGACAGAGAAGATATGGAAAGGTACCAGATCTTTAAAACTGCCGCATGAAATTCAGGAAATAGCAAGGCGGAAGCTCAGAATGCTCAATAACGCGCAGGACATTAATGATTTGATGATCCCGCCGTCAAACAGGCTCGAAAAACTGAAAGGCGACAAAAAAGATCTATACAGCATAAGGATCAATCAGCAGTGGAGAATCTGCTTCCGGTGGAATACAAACGCATTTGAAGTCGAGATCATTGACTATCATTAGGAGGATAACATGACTGAGAAACTAAAAAATATACATCCGGGCGAGATCCTGAACGAAGAGTTCATAATACCTATGAAAATAACGGCCTACAGGCTAGCTAAAGAAACGAACATGCCGCAAACAGCGATATCAGACATAATCAAAGGCAAAAGAAGTATAACTGCCCAGATCGCCCTTAGATTCGCAAAATTCTTCGGTACAACTCCGCAGTTCTGGACAGGACTGCAGGATGATTACGACCTCGAGGAAGAAAAAGAAAAGCTAAAAAAAGAACTCGCGAAGATACACACATACAAGATACCTGATCTAGTCAGCCTTGCGGTATCGGAAAAGAAGACCAAATATAACAGATAAAGAAATCCATTACTTTTTTATTTCACTTTCTCCAGCTTACTTAATAATTCCATATCCGTTCTCTCGATCTTTGAGAAAGCAAACCATTTCTTCCCAAGGTCTTTTAAAGAAGCTCCGAAGTGATACACATCTTTATCGTCAATAATAATGAACCTATCGTGAGCTAGCGTGAACACCTCAGCCTCAATCGGAAAATATTGCGAGCTGAACTTATTAATATCCAAAGCCAGCTTATCTGATATAAACTTAGTCAGTATCTTAACCTTTACGCCCTTTGAAATCGCTGTCAAATGAACAAGAACTGAATCGTCTATATAATTATCTATGATAATAATGGACTTTTTCGAGTTTCTGAACAGATCGGAAACAAATTTATACGCATCAAATACCTGTCCGTCATAAAATATCCCCTGCTTAGGATGGAATTCTTTATTTTCAAGCGCGTTGAATAGCTTTTCGAATTTAACATCATTCTCGATCAGCTTTACTTCAACCCGATCCAATCTCTGGAACACTTGCGCATTTGACTGTATAAATTTTCGCATCTCCACAAAAGCCCTGATGATCATTATACTTATCTTTGAAGCTTTTGGTGATTTAAGAACAGTTGACAACATTGCTACGCCATGTTCTGTAAAAGCAAACGGTATTGCTCCACCCAGTGATTGTTTCGATGGTATCACATTTTGTGACACCATGTAGCTAATTTCTTTTTCATTCAGGCTAAACATAAAATCACTGGGAAATTTTTCTACATTTCTTTTTACTGCTTGCTTTAATGCTCTCGTCTCCACCCCATACAGCTCAGCCAAATCTCTGTCCAGCATTACCTGAAATCCCCGTATCGAATAAATTCTATCTTTGATAATATTCTCATCAAAACTAACCAACTCGCTCTTATTCATTTCACCTACTCCGACATTACTTTTTAAAGCAATATAAAAGAGTTGAGTGTCACCTAGTGAACCTCAAGTATAAAATATTAAATATTTATTTGAAATTTAATGAGTAGCTTACAAACCCTGCAGCACGATCAGCGCGACGCAGAAGAACAGTGCCGGCTAATTCAATACAAGAAGCGAGAACTCAATATTATCCCCGTACGAGGTGACAGTATTGAACAGCATTTTACAGTCATCATTCATAAATATCTCTGCAGATCCCAGACCCATTCCGAGCTCAGTATAGATCTCTTTTACATCAGGTATTGCGAAAAGCATAATGAAACCCTTAACAGAATTATCCTGTTCGCTCAATGCGGTAGCATGAAATACTTTCTTAACAGTATTTTCAATTTCACCTTTAGAGTATTTACTCTCGCCACAGACAAAATACCCTGTATTATTCAGCTTGAAAAAAGTCCTGATATCGCCGAAATCAAACGGCCCCATTCCGTATTTTGTGCTTATCTCCACCAGCAACTGTAAACACCTGACCACTTTGACTTCCGTTTCGTCCGTTTCATCAAAATGTATTATCATGTCTGCATTAATAAAATCTTCATCCTTTACGCTTCCGGTCGTAATCACCACTGATGTGAAGGAAGGAGAACCGTTCTTTGAAGCTCTGCTCAGCATTTCATCGATCATCAGCTTCTTCTTGTCACTTACCCGGCCGAAGCACACGATCTGCATATCCGTCAGCCTGTCATTCTCTTCATACTCTACATTGGCAATTCTGCCGTCCATTATGACTTGAGCCAAATCTGCCGAATCCCTCTTTACCGATTCGTTTAAGTACATTTTTACAACAGAATCAAATTCATTCCCTATTGTAACTATCTTAATTCTCGGTATCCTTTCTTTATTTACATTCATTATCCGTTCTCCTACTAATTTGAATATGTCCTGTAAAAACAATTTAACAAAGTATAAGTGTTTTGACGGTCGCCACGGACGGTTTCAGCCCTTTTAGCTATAAATCATCAAATTTCACTTTCTCCAGTTTACTCAATAATTCCATATCAGACTTCTCTATCTTCGAGAATGCGAACCATTTTTTTCCGAGGTCTTTAAGAGAAGCCCCAAAGTGATATACATCTTTATCGTCAATAATAATGAACCTATCGTGAGCTAGCGTGAACACCTTAGCCTCTATTGGAAAATACTGCGAGCTGAACTTTTGAATGTCCAAAGCCAGCTTATCCGATATAGACTTTGTGAGAATCTTGACCTTCACTCCTTTTGAAACCGCAGTCAGATGAACCAGAACTGAATCGTCTATATAATTATCTATGATAAGAATGGACTTTGTAGCACTCCTGAATAAATCTGATACGAAATTATACGCATCAAATACCTGCCCGTCAAAGAAGATTCCCTGCTTAGGCAGTGAATCTTTGCTTTCCAATAGCGAAAATACTTTATCGAACTTATGGTCAGTCTCGATCTGCTTTACTTCCAAATTATCCACCCTATGAAATAGCTGACCGTTTGTTTGAAAAAACTTTCGCATATCAACAAAAGCTTTTACTATCAGTATATTGATCTTAACCGCAATTGCACTTCTCAGAATTGATGAAAGCATTACTACTCCGTGCTCTGAAAATGCATACGGTAGAGTGTAGGAATATTTCAATTTTAGGAGGTGGTCGCAATTTGCGACCACCTCTGATTTCTCTCTTTCAGAAAGCTGAAAACAGAACGAATCAGGAAATCTTTCAATATTCCTTTTTACAGCTTCATTTAGCCTTTTGGTCTCAACCCCATACAACTCAGCCAAGTCAGAATCCAGCATTACCTGAAATCCTCTGATCGAATAAATCCTGTCTCTGATGATATCTTCATCAAACTTTATCAACTCACTCTTACTCATTTCACCTACTCCGGCATTACTTTTTTAAGTAATATAAAAGAGTTGAGTGTCACCTAGTGAACCTCAAGTATAAAAATGAAAATATTTTAAGGACTTATTTACTTCTTTTTTTTTATGTTCTTGCACAAATTTAACTGTTACGCTTTCTTCTTATTCAAAAAATTCTGAATCAAATCCCATCTGTTCTTGCCACTTTCCAAATGATCTTTTAATTTACTCTTCGGTATTCCTCCCCAGTCATTCCTTGGGCTCAGATTTTCTATGATATTCTTTTCAAATACAAAATACTCAGGTTCTCTGATGCCGAGATCGCCATCCTTCTTTAGCTTTTTATAGCCTCTGTTCAAAGTTACGAGAACAACGAAATCGCAATCGAAATTCTTGATCAGAAATCCTCTCCATCCAGTCTGATATCTGCTCTTAACCTGTACTCTGGCCGATGTATTCTTTTCCTCATTCACAGCTATTATATCATAGCCTGCATGATTAACATAAGCTTTAAAAGCAGTAATCTTTTGTAGCAGCATATTACCGAGTACAAGAAATTCTGCACCTTCAGTTTCTAAATGAGTATCTAATCTTGCCATCCTATCACCTCTGCTTTTTTTCCCCTACAGCGTCTTAAAATATTTTCCTATTCTCAAAGCCATAAGCTTTCTTCGTTTTTCAAGGAAATCCTGATAATTATCTAAAGTCATATTCTCGAAGCCTTCAGGAATACAGTTCATTTCGAGATTAGCTTTGAGTTCATCCACCGTCATAATATTGCCGTACTTCTTGTCCCCCCCGCTGCATTGAGCGAGCATTTCAGTCATGTACTTCGCAGGCTCTTTATTACCGATGGCAATATTGATCTCACTCTGCGCTACGACATAGTTTGCGATCTGATTATACTGACCGCGCTCGATACCCTGTTTCTTAAGAAAATCTCTCGGGAACAGGTGATGTACATCTGATTTGACTTCCACAAGCTCTCTTACCGAAAGGTCTTTTGACAGAAAACCTTTATCGTTAAGCTTGATCTGCGCTGCCTCGAAAACCCTGAAGTAAGGGCTTGATGATACTGATGTGTCCATCTGCTGCGGCAAACTTACAGTCCAGAATGCGTCTGATAGCTCGCCTAAGTACAATCCTTCAGCAAATTTCGAGAAACCGTGAGTGTGTATCTGCTTTATATCGTAATCGAACATTGATTCCGGTGAACCTGAATATCTGCCTGTAAGTATTGAGAAAACGAACCATTTTCTTACACTGCTTTCGATCTCAGCATCAGGCACTCTCATATTTCTTAAAGTAAGATAAACAATGTACGCAGAATTCAGGGCATTCTGTGAACTGATCATATACGAAGCCACAAAACCGGCAGATCGTATTATCATAATGAATCTTTTGAAATGAGTTTCGTTCATAAAACTCATAATACTGTCTTTTAAACGCCTGAACGAATCCTCTACAATTACCTCTTCAAACTGTTTAGTCTCAAAATTCCTGCCTGACAACAGCGCGACCAGATCCTGCAGCTTACCGCGTTTGAATTCAGTAGTGAAAGCTACCCTTAGCATATCGGTATATTTCGGATCGTAAATATCGTCATTCTCCTTCTGCATCCATGCCATTTTCTGAAAGAAATCCGTACGGCTGAACGGCAGATCATTTTTTTGAATAATTGTATAAAATTCCGGATGAATAGCCATGTGGCAGAAATAATCAATAGCTTTACGGAGCGTATTCCCTTCGTATGTTTCATTAACAGATATTTTAGACATCGCGAAATCTGCTTGACTGAGCTGTGCACCTGCAGAGTTTACTCTAATAAATATTTCCGTCACCGTTTCAATATCAAGCTCGCTTTCAAGCTCAATAACACCGACATGATTATTTAAAATTTTCCTAAACCTTTCCAGTACCCGTGACACAGACCTTTTATCAGCCTCAGGATTAGCTTCAAAGAAATTATCGGTTAAATCCAACAGGCTGGATTCGGGAGCAAATATAATTGAAATATCAGAAATCCACTTCGGATCTTTTTCTATAGCCGGGTTAGTCACTTCAAATTTTTCTTCAACCGGATTAAAAGCAATTCTGATCTTAACAGTCTTGTATTCCTTCGTAAGAACCTCTCTGCCAAGAATCGCAGCCATAAGAGCCGTAACGCGCTGCTGACCGTCAATAAGTATTCTTTTGCCCGACGATGATGAACCGTCCTTCAATTTCACAGAAGGATTCCTCCATGCGATCAGGTAGCCTACCGGATAACCCCAGTACAAAGAATCAAGCAGATTACGCACTTTTGTCGCATCCCAAACAAAAGGCCTCTGTATCTCAGGAATTGCAACCTCTCCGGACTTTACCCAAGTTAGAATCGTTTCTATTGAATGCGGTGTGACTGAATATCTCTGTGTGCTCATCTATCTTTCCTAATTAATTTTTAAGAACAATTTTATTTTGAAAATCGTTAATATAACCAGCCAAAATTCCACTCTTTAACTTAACGGACAACTCTTTTTTTGCGGTACTATCAGATCTAATACCCTTTTTCTTTTATCAGAATTAAAATGCCTTGATATTTCTTGAGTCTTTGTGAAGAAATCGTCTTGGTTATTCTGCTGATGGTAAAATATTTGAATAGCTCTGCAGTTATTATGTTCAAAAATTCTGTTCAGCATTGATCTGTCTGAAACACCGCATGAATGCCCAAGTATAAATACTTTGAAATCCTCAGTATCGATGAATCTCTTCAGATTTTGATAATTATCTGTTTTGTGATACCAGTATGTTTTTAAGTTCGTCAAGAATTCTTTATCATTAAGATTAATTAACTCCTCGTATTTAGAATCCATTTCATCACCATAACCGAAAATAATCGGATTGCTATCATCATTAAGGCTGCCATGAATATTAATTAGAATAGAATCTCTTTTCCCTTCTTTGCCCGGTGGAGTCTTGAAATGCTCCCAATAATTTTTAATCGTGGAAGTATAATTGAAATTTAGGAACAACTTATTGTTATGCTCGCCGGTATCGATTTTGCAGATATATTCGGTAAAAATAGCCTCAATATTCTTATTGTATTTTTCTTTAGTATTAATATCTTTAAGATACTCTATGAGCTGTTTTTTAATCGCGTCAAAAGAAATATGCAGGGTTCTCAAATTTAATAACGCATCTCTGTATCCTTCCTTTGATTTAAAATTTTCTGCCTCTATAACCTCAATAAGATTTTTATAATATATATATTCAATGTCTACCCACTTAAATTCGGTACATTGACTGATCAAATCTTCCAAAAATGTACTTTTACTTTCAATCTTGATATTCATAGCGGTCGAACTTTCCCTATAGCTAATAAAATCATCAATACTCTTTATATCACCTATAATTTTCCTTATCGATCGTGGCAACTTAAATAAACCATCTTCATATTCATGATTTTTGATAAATTCTGAAACAACTCTTTTCAAATACCAAACAAGAAAATCTTTATAGCTTGTTTCCAGCCCGTGAGCAAGATCAAAGCCATTTCCTATTAAAACAAGTTTATTCATGTTCCTTTACTCCTTGATTAAGTAGATCAATAAGTTTATATAATATTCTATCTACTAAATCTAAAATCCGCTTACAGTATTTGTAATCAATAAGCAAGGTGATACAGTAATGGTTATCTTGAATTAAGCCCTCTCTCTTTAAATAATCATGAAAATCATTATCAATTACAAGATTAGTTTCCATTCCACATATTTTATATATAGGAGAATTCTTATCAAAAGAGCCAGTGCCTAGTTTACATTCTATTTCATTACCATTATGTACAAGATGATTTCTTAATTTATTAAAATAAAGAATTTCCTGCCAATCTTTATTCTCAAAATCAAATATTTTATTATACTTTAAAAAACTCTTAATTTTAAAAATTCCTTTTCCTAATTTTATATTATCTTGGACACTAAAAGTAATTTTCAAATTAGACCGTCTGCATAAGTCAAACATTTTTTGTTCCATAAACGAATAGCACGCCATTACAAAAGATGAAAAAAGATAATTTGGAACATATTCACAATTCATAAAATATTTATTTTCTACTTCATCGTTTAAATCTTGGAAATCATCTTCATCATATAAATTCGTAGTTGATGCTTCATTAATAATTCTCTCAGTATGTACACTTTTCTCTTCGTATTCTATAGCAAGAGTATTGATGCTATTCATCAAAACAGACAAATACTTGTCTAGTATTATGAGCCGGTACCTTAATTCGACCATATCATTATTACCTAACATTTACACATTCCATAATTCTACTTTTTATTCTCTACCCCTTAAATCCTTCTTCTTTAGCCTTAGTTAATATTTTCCCCCTTCAGTTTTCTTCATTTACATCCATCTTTCTTTTCGTGTGCCAGATCAAAGCCGTTCCCAATTAAAACGAGTTTATTCATAAATCTACCTTCTAAAATGATTTCTCATAGCTAATGACATTAGCCAAAACTGTATTAATAGGATAATACGTATGATAAAGATAAATATTATAGCAGAATAATTATTTTCTATTCCCATTGCTTTAATAGAATCTTGATTGTTTGTTAGTAAAATACTTAAAGTGTGAGAAAAACTTTCCTTAAACAATTCCCAGCCATTAGGATCAAATTTTAAGTGAGAAAATTTAAATATTACCCAAATACTTAAAAGCAACAAAGAAAGGAACACTATAATACTTTCTATCCAGTTCTCTCCATAGCCACTAGACCATTTATATAACTTATAAATTGGAATCGAATACCAATTTTGCTTTTTCGCTTGGAATTCTTTTTCTTTCAAATGCCATTTACCAGCTTCAGAGTGATTACCTTCATTTATGTATTTCTGCTTGAGTCTTCTGTACTGCTCTGCCATCTCCTCTGATGTTATTTTCCCTTCATCATATAACTTGTCAGGCATCCTTTCATTATTGAAGTATATTTTATCGAAGAAAGAAAACTTAAAAGATATCATCTCTATATTAACGTTATCAAATGTGAGCTTCGAATCTACATCTACATCCTGGAATAATGCTATGTCAGAAAAAATAGTTTTATCCTTACTCTGTGATGCAAATTTAGCTTTATTGAATTCACAAAAACTAAAATCAACCTTTTTATTAAACATTGAATCACGACTAGAATCTTTTCTTAGTGCAAAATAAGTTTTTCCATGAAAATCTGATCCGTTGAATTGTGTTTCATCATCAAAAATCGAATCAGCAAAATCAATGTAATCCAAAAATGTACACCCATTAAATTTAGCCTTTTTTTTAAAGATATTATTCATCATTAAAGATTTTTTTTCAATAATAACATTTGTAAATGAAAAAGTATTGAATACTTTATTACCTATAAACCATAGCTTATCTTCAAAAATACAATTATCAAAATTTACACATAGCTTTAATCCATTTGGACTATCTACACCATGAAATTCAGAATTATTAATTAAAACTTTCTTCTTAAATCTGGACTCAGCAAAGGTTACCACTTCATTAAATTTGAAGCCAACTAAAGTGACTTCTTCAAGAAATACACAATTAAAAAAATTTAATGATCTTTTTATTTCTTTCAATTCTTTATACAGAATGTTTATAGGCTGAGTGAAAGTAATATTTGAAAAATCTATATCGTAGATTAAATCAATCTTCAATCGCCTTTCAATTGCACTTCCAGTAATTAGCTTTTCTAATAAAGAATTGTAGCTATTTACTTGCTCTTCAGTAAACAAGTGTGGGGCATGTAGTAAACAATAAACTTTCCCGTCTGATTTTACATGACCGAATTCCATAATTTTATCACAAAGATCACAATGACCTGCCTTTACACATCTTATTTCACTACTCATTAATCTCCCTCTTCTTCAAGTCCATCGCCCATACGATATTTTATATCGTAATTGATTATAAAATCAAGCTCTTCTTCTGTGAATCCGTAGTGCTCTGCAAGAATTTTATCAATTGAATCTATTATCCGTTTCGACAATTTAGGATAAAGTTCTTCATAAATAACTTTACCTGTTGTTTTATAAATACATTCTTTTTTGAATTTGTTCTTATTAACATCACTCATTAATTCTATAGCTAATTTTTCAAGTTCTTTGGGTTTTTTTATTTTATTAGATGATAGCGGGAACGAATATATTTCATGCTTACCACAATGGTAGCCTTCGAATAAAAGGTACCAATAATAAAAAAATAGATTCGAGTTTAAAGCTCCAATTACTAGCATTTTATTTTTTTTATTACTCAAAGCATATTCTTTATAATCCTCAGACTTTTTCTCTCCGTCTTTTTCATTAAAAAAATACGGGGTAAAATCAAGTGCCTTTATAAAATTATATGGAATTCTATGTACATAAAAATTAGCTTGAGAATCGTTTTTTATATATTCTTCAGGTTGCATCATATTTATTTTTCTGTATATATCTTCGGCCATTTCTGAATTCAATTTGGGTATCACTGCTAGTTCATTAATATAACTTGAGTAGCCATAAGCTAAATTGTCGATTAAATAGTCTCTTTCATCAATAAACCAGCGATTATATTTTGTAGTTAATATTTTCCCGTCACCATCTGAATTAATTAAAATTGTTAGCCTTTGTTTAGCCTCGTCAAATATTTTTGTGGGATAAACATCATAGAAACTTAGCCAATTATTTTTATTATTTACGCAAATACTTTGTATTTCAACCATTCTTTCGGTTGTAGCCATGCTTAATGGTATTATTAATCCCAATTTACCAATACTCTCTTTAATTGTAAATGCCCTTTCGATAACAAAGGCATATAAGTTTCCACAGCTTTCAGCTTTATATCCTTTTATCGTATATTCTTTTCTTACCTTACTATACTCCACATACGGCGGATTGCCGATTATTACGTCGAAGCCTCCTTTAGCTTTGATGATCTCGTAGAATTCGGAGAACCAGTGGAAAGGCTGGTGCGATTGTAGCCACAGTTCGTAGTCTTTTTTGTATTTCTTTTTGTCTTTGCCGTACTCATCTTCCCAGATGCCGTAAGTGCCTGCAAGGTATTTGTTGAGCTGCTGGTTGAGGGTGTTTAGTCTGTCCTGTAGTTCTTTTTTGGCTTTTCTGATGTTTTTGCCTGCGGAGTCGTCGTTGAGCTGTGAATCCTGATAATTTTTGAATGTTGTGCTTACGAGCTGGCATTCCTGCTTTATGGTTTTGATCTTGTCTTCCGCAAAGAGAGCATCGTGATTTTCTATTGACTGATAGAGTTCGTTTTCGTTCGCGAATCCTACGAGGGTGTTTCCGGTTCTGATGTTAAAGTCAATGTCCGGCAGAGGTTCAAGCCCGTAATTTTGTTTTCTTGTGTCGGGTTCTACTTCAGCTACGAGTTTGAGGAAGAGTCTGAGCTTTGCTATCTCTACAGCTTCGCGCATTATGTCCACGCCATAGAGGTTGTTTAGGATTATGCTTTTATAGATGTAATATCTGAGGTTGGGATGGTTCGGGCTGTCCGCTTCTTTTATTACTGCTATGAAGCTGTCGAGTATTGTGTTCTCCACTTTCTTTGAGCCTATCATATCGCGCATTCTGTCTATGCAGGTTTCGTAGAGAGGTTCGAGTATGTTCAAGGCGGCAAAGAGGAAAGCTCCTGAACCGCAGGTTGGATCGAGGATGGTTATTTTTGAGAGCGCTTTATATATTTCATTTATGAATTTCGGGTCGTCGGATATTGATAATAGATCCTGCGTGAACTGCCTGATGTTGAGGTTATAGGTTATGAGGTCGTTGATCTGATTTATTCCGCCCGATGCGATCTTCTGCTTAATGTCAAAATACCTTTTCCAGCGGTCTATCGTCTCTCTCCATATTTCTGTGGGTAAAGCTATTTCTGAAGATGTTTTTGTGTACCAGTCTTTTCTTCTTTCAAGCAGGTCAGGTTGAGTAGTGTCGAGTCCTTTTGATATATTTTGAGGCAGATTGAGTGCTTCGATCTTATCGGGAATGATGCCTTTAACGGATGATTCTTTTATGCCTTTTTTGACAGCTTCGTAAATGTAATCGTCTTTGCTGTGTTTTAGAAGCTCGGTGAACTCTCCCCCGCTCTCGAAAGGGTTGGGATAATTCCTCTTAACTTCGTCGAATATGAACGGAATGATCGTATTTTTTGAAATATACTCGGTAATGTCTTCTTTGGTATAGTACGCGCCCATCGCCGCCCTGTCGTTTATGTACTTTTCGAAAATATAGCCGACAACATCGGGATTTATGTCTTTTCCGCTCGATTCCGACCTCTGGTCGAGATGCCAGTTCCATTGGTCAAAGAAGTCGAAAAGAAGCTCAAAGAATTCGTCTTTGATCTGAATATCTTCAAATTCGGATTCAAGCTGGTGGACTTCAAATAATCCGCCGTTCAAGTACGGTATATTTCCAAGTTCGATCTTGGTTGTTCTTGAAACCTTAGGTTTGCCCAGCCCTTCGTGGAAGAGCGCGAGTAGAAAATCCCTGTAGAAAGAATAGAAATTGTTCTTGCCTGTCTTCTGCCTGGTCTGCTTCAGTTTTTCCTGAAGGTAGTGAATGTTTGAATCGAGAAATCCCTTCTTCTGAATAAAATAGCAAAACATAAGCCTGTTGAGCATGATCGAGGCATACCACTGTTTATTCCTGTTCTCGTCATCCTTAAGCTCATCGTTTATGTTCTCGATATAGTCTAAAAACTTTGTATGGTATTTCTTAAATTCATCGTAGAATTTCTTGGTGACCTTATCGGTGTTCTTCGCAAAATTATCATTCACTTTAGCTATGACATCCAAAAGAGTGATATTCTCCTCTTCGTCAATATGGAAAAGCAGATTCCTGAACCGCTGGAACAGAGCCTCCGTGTCCTGTTTATGAAACCACTGGAACTCTTTTATAACCTTAGGCTTGTTCTCCTCTTTGGCCGAAAACTGCCAGACCTGTTTTGTCTTTGCGTTATCATAGAATACTAGAAGATGCTCGTAGTGAAGATTTGAATATTTATTTTCTATCTGCTTTCTGATCCTGTTATCGGGAAGTTTATCGGCTCTGCATTGCGCTATTACAAATTGACGCTTCTGAACGATCCCTTCAATTTCGTAAGTGACTTCGTCAACCGTTATCTTTTCAGGCTTATTTCTGAAATTATCCCAGCCCATTTCATTAAAAAGTTCTTTGAAATTAAAATCTTTGAAATACGAATTGAATGTAGATTTATTCATTGCTTTACCTCTGTTTAGTTCACAAGACCCATTGAGCAGATGATCTTCGGTTCTTTCCGCTTGATCTCGCCGTCTTCGGGAATATTGCACAGTCTTCCTTCCTCTCTCAGATTGGTCACGAGAGTGATAAGGTCTTCGTCGGTTATCCTGTTCTTAAATTCGCGGTTAATAATGTTTTTTGCGTGATCTCTGAGCGGATATTTATAGATTTCTTCTATGGTTTTATCAAGTCCTATGGCAAAAAGACTGTTCGGATTACTGTCAAAATAATATTTCAGCCTTTCGTAAGTTCTGTACCTTGAACCGTTTCTTGAACCGAGCTGACCGCCGATTCTGGATTCGATCTTTTTTATGCTTTCCACGCCGTTTTTGACAAGTTCGTGATGCTCATCAAGCCTTTTTATTGCAGGCTCGTCCGCTTCGCATTTAGCGAGCTTTAATATCTCGATCTGTGATTTGGTCAGAATATCGCCTTTCATATCAAGATAAGCCAAAATATCATTTTCATGCACAGTTCTCGTATAGATCAGAACTCCGTTCTTAATCTCTTTACCGGTTCTTTTTGTTGAATAAACGACATCAGGCAGATTGGGTATTATCTTTTCCAGGGTCGGATCCTTTTCAATAGCCTTTCTCCATATCTCGTAAGCATACGAACCGAGATCAATGTCCGATTCCTCGCCGTCATCGAACACGCCTGATTTTTCGTTGTAAAGATCTCTCAGATTTACGGGATCGCCCTCGAAGAAAACTTCATCCGAGCCTATTGTCTCCGCATTCTCCTTAATTCTGTTCTGAAGTCTGTCGCGAAGTTTTATTATTTTCTCGATCCCTTCTTCGGGAAGGAATGAATAGCATAGTATTTCTTCCGCTTTCTGACCGATCCTGTCAACCCTGCCGGCTCTCTGTATAAGCCTGATGATCGCCCACGGGAGGTCATAGTTTAAAATTATATGGCAGTCCTGAAGGTTCTGACCTTCGGAAAGCACATCCGTAGCTATCATAACTCTGATCTGTTCAGCTTCAGCAACATCTTTTCCGTTGCTCACCGGACTGAATCTGTGCGCATACGAAGTCGGATTTTCGTGATCTCCGGTAACGCAGGCAGATTTCGGTATCTTCTTAGCCTTAAACTGTCTTTCAAGATAAAAAGCCGTATCCGCGTACTGGGTAAATATTAATATTTTTTCATTTTTATGTTTCTTAACGCAAATATCAATAAGCGCATTTAATTTCCTATCATTTTCAGGCAGCCATTCTTTTCCCTGACTTAATATTTTTAAAAGCTTATCGCTGTCGCTTTTTAAATGGTCGTATAGTTTCTTAGTAAAAATGCCGCTTCCGACCCATTCGAATTTATTTTTCTGGTTTGCGACAGATTCATAATACTTTTCAGCATTCTTAATAAAATCTTTCTTTTCAAAGATCAGAGTGGATTCTCTTTCACGCTTAGTATCAGTCTGATTAGACTCGTCATCGGTAAAAATAAGATCGTTTACCGTTCCGTTCTCCTGTTTACCTATCGGGAAAGGCAGATTATTTTCATAAGCGTGCATAAAGAGATAATTTCTTAAAAGATGCCTTACGATAGACAACAGGAACGAAAATCCGCTGCTTTCGAGCCTTTTGAACAGGTTCGTTCTCGCAAATCCTTTCAGCCTTATCCCTGCTCTTCCGAGATTTTCGATTATCTTTAATTCTTCTTTTGAAGCTTCCGCGTTTTTATCTACATATAAATCCTGTCCAAGCCCGTAACGCGGTAATTTCAGATCGTTTATCAGGCTGACAACTTCTTCTGAATACAATCTCGCATATTGATCCTGCGAATCCTCCGCATTGAACTTGTACTGAACTTTTTTCGGCTTTCTTTCCGGAAAATACTGCCTTGTACCGTTTGAAAAAGTCAGATACTTCTTGCCTGTTTCTTCGTCTATATCCGAATAGTTTTCTTTGATAAAGTTCCTTGTTCTTCTGACGAGATATAAAGACATCAGCTGCTGCCAGTCTTCTGAATACGGACTTTTATCAAAAGCCGGGATCGTGTTCTCGTTAACCTGATGCGCTGCGCTGAATTTAGGAACTCCCCCGATCTCTGCAATATATTTGTCAGGGCTTACTCCGAGATTCTCATTATCTGCGATAAACAGCCTCAACTGGCTTGAAAGATCCATGTATGACTTATTATAAGGCGTAGCAGTTAAAAGAATCACTTTCGATTCGTTCCTTTCAATATAATCTTTTACGATCGAATACCGTTTGCCTTCTCTATTCCTCAAATTGTGGCTTTCATCTATTACGACAAGCCTGTACCTTTTTTCTTCTTCGAGAATGTTCTGAACATTCGTTATCGGGATCACTTTTGCCCTGAGCTGGTACTCGTATTTGTAATCTTCCCACATTTCGGTAAGGTTTTTGGGGCTGATAATAAGGGTTTCAAGCCCGAAATCATCTTCGTACATTTTTACAAGTGCGCTTGCGGTGATCGTTTTTCCGAGTCCGACAACGTCGCCGATCATCACTCCGTTCCTCTGATATAAGTGCCTTGCAGCAACCTGAACAGCCTTGATCTGGAAAGGAAGCAGTTTTTCTTTAAATTTCGCCGAAACATTGAATTCATTTATGCCTGCTCTTGCTTCTCTCGACAAATGATAAGCCATTTTCAAATAAATATGATAAGGCGACCTGTTATTATCTCCTGCCCAGCTTTCGTCAATAATTTTAGCAAGCTCATCGGAAATGTCGATGCAGAGTCTGTCGTCCCATCTGTCCTGAAACCATCCGGCTAGCTTATTGGCGGCATCATGCTCAACAACATCAACATTAAGTTCGCCCTGCTTAACTATACCCGAAAATGTAAGATTACTGCTGCCTACAAAGCCGATGACGGGACTATTATAATCATCTCTGAATGCGAGATACAATTTTGCGTGAAGCGTTGTTTTCAGATATAATTTCACAACGATTCTTTTTTCTTTCAGCTGCCTTGAAAGTCTCCTAAGTGAATTTTCATCCTGCGCTGTCGGTACACCAATTGTAAGCTGTTCTTTAAGCTGTCTAGCATATCTTTTTCTTAATTTGGCCGCTTCTTCATTGTCAACCGTTTCCTGATCTGAAAATGAATCATATATAATTTCTTCAAATGTTTTCTGCATACCGATAAGCACCCTGCAATAGAATTTCTGTCCGTTGACATCAGCTCCCTCAAGCTTATCAACTGAAGGCTGTAATAAATCCCAACCCCTGAGATTAAAATAGCCTACGCAGAAATCCGCCCGCTTTGATCTCTCCAGCGTTTTAATAAGCCCTTCATGAAGCTTCTTTTCTATATTATCGAATATTGTAGGCATAATTTATCCTAAAGTTTAATTATTCTTATGTCAAAGTCTCTTGTGTAACCATTTTTCGCGCTGTTTCGTTATTCTCTAAATATACTCTCATCTGCCTTTCGTTGCCACTTTAATTTTTATTATACTTTGCCATTTCTTCTCACGAACAGTTATTTTTCACTGCTTTTCTTTATAAGTTTATCTGTGCCTTTTATCATTTTCTTTTCATCGTTCTTTACTCTTCGCTCCAGCATATCTTGTAAGCATATAGTCATCTACTTCACGTTTAGTACCTGAACCAATGGAAACCATTTTGTTGACGTCAACGAAATGGTCTGCTGAATTTTGTCCAGAGTTAGAACAGGATACTTTTGCCTTTTCGATTACATTTATAAAGTTACGCCAATCCTCGTATTCAAGTAATACCTGCAGTTCGCGCGCAAGCCAGTACTCTACTCCGCCTTGTTCGTAAGCGTATTCATCAAAGGACTTGTTTAACCTGACTATTATGTTTTTATCCATTCGCTGCCTCAAATGTTGTTAAATTTGCGTCGTTGCCACTTTAATTTTTCCCGTATTCTTTTATAAAATTCTCTGAAGGCTGCGCTATAAGCGAGACGAGGTGTTCCCTGCCGAAAGTTCTATCTATCTTTTCAGCCATCATCGCACCGACAGTGTACCACAGCCTTTTGCCGTCCGACATCTCCGACAGGCAGTTCCAGTCATCCGCGGCGAGTTCTTTATCATGCGAATTTTTGAATTTTGAATATATTGCGAAGTATAGCGTTTCGTATCCTTTCATAAGCTTCTTATCAATAAGTGCGGTATAATCCCTGTCGTTATTGAGCGCGTTATCTTTTCTGCGTTCTTCTAAAGGAGCGTAAACGCCCATGCCTTCGAGGTGAGTGAAGTATTCGATGATGCGGGCCATTCCGGCATAGCTGGTGATGTTTAATGACGGCATTTCTTTTTTTATGGCCGTGAATCCCGCGTGATGGAGTTCGTGAACGGAATAATATTTGAGCTCGTTCTGATCATTTTCAAAATGACTGTGCGCAAGGTTGAGGCTGGCATTTCCGCCGTAGGCGACGCCCATGTCGTAGCCGCAGGTAAAATACAGTGATGCTTTGTATTCGAAATCCCGGGGAAGGTACTGAAGGCATATTTTTTCGGGATAATTCTTACCGGCGATCTCTGCTTTTGCGTATGCGATGTTCTTTTTTAAAACTCCGGCCGTGTTCTTTTTTTCTGCCGCCTTTTTTAAGAGATATTCTACGAGAGCGTACGAAGTGCTGAGCTTTAGATCTGACCTGTAAGCCTGCGAATGCGCGAAAATGTGGCGGGCCGCATCTGTCTCTGATATCTCTCTGAGGATGCCGTTATCTCCCGATTCGAGATATCTTAATGCCTGTTCCGCAAATGTAAAATCATAGATCATAAATGTCCCTCGAATTAATCATTGAGGTTTCCGATAATTTTCTTTCCTTTTTCGGTCAGTCGGTATTTCTGAAGCCTGCTGTTTGGCTTATCCGGGATCGTCATTTCTAATAAATCCGCTTTTATAGCAGGCTCAATTATCTGTTTATAATTCTTAGTTTGAGTTGATAATCCGATTTTACTTAATATTTCTTTCTTTGTTTTAGCCTCATTACAAAATTCGAGTATGGTAATAATCCTCGTTATAACCTTATCTTTGACTTGGTTACTTTTTTTATTATCTTGGTTACTTTTTCTGGTCATAAAAGACTCAATTTCGTGCCTGACTTGGTTACTGACTTGGTTACTGAATAACTAATCAATCATTATTTATTACCCAGTAACCGCCCGTCTTTCTGCTTCCTCTGCGCTCAATCAATTTTTCATCTATAAGCTTTTTTACCTGTCTTTCTATAGTTTTAATAGGACGATTAAGAGATTCAGAAATGTCTTTTGCTTTAATTCCCGGGTGTTTCGCAACCCATTCATAAAGTTCTTTGAGTGTTTCATTTAATCCCTCATTTAATCCCTCATTTAATCCCTCATTTAATCCCTCATTTAATCCCTCATTTAATCCCTCATTTAATCCCTCATTTAATCCCTCATTTAATCCCTCATTCTTGTCTTTTCTCCAGATAGTTATCCTGAAATCGCCGTCAAAATGAAATTCCGGTTCTTTAAGCCCAGCTTCTTTGCAGAATCTATAAATATCTCTTGTGCCTGTTCCGACTTTTTCTATATATCCGGCAAGATACATCGGCGTAGCTATAAGCGGGTTACCCGGTATGGATTTATGAGGGCCTTTGAGCATGGCGGGAGTTAATTCTTCGGGAAGTGAACCTGAATTCCAGACTTCGAGCCTGTCCCGGAAAAGCATGACCTGTACGCTTGAATTGCTTGTGTAATTCCTGTGCGCAACTGCGTTCACGATTGCCTCTTTTACGACTTCGCGGGGTATTTCATACTTCGTCGGAACGCTGGTACTTTCCGCTCTCGTGCCTACCCAAAGATCTATTCTTGACATTACAAAAGCTACTGCTAGATCAACCATCTCAAAAAGATCGCCCGCATATATCTGATAATTTTCAATCGGTTTTTCAACTTCATAGCCGAAGAACTGTGCGCATTTTACCTCTGAAGATATTAGAAATCTCTGCGGTTTTTTGCCGAACAGTAAAATCGCGGCATTTGAAATTTTTTCTTCTCTGATCAGATCGAGATGCTTAAGCAGGTCTGTTTCTTTTGTTTCGTAAGGTAAAGGAAATTCTCTTTTTTCTATAGCTCTATTCAGGAACTTTTTTACTTTCGGAAAATCTATGTCGTCAATCTTTGCTCCAAAGCATGTCGCAGCATCAAACGGGCCGAGTCTGATCAGTTCCATTTCTTCCAGATAATTTACAAGCGACGCATAAACAGCTGATCTTAATTCTGCCGGAGTAGAGAACGACTTTCTTATCACATGCCCTTCCGCTTTGCTTATCAGCACGGACATTTTTTTGCTGCGGTTATTCTCATGCTTAACAAAAATTATTCTGACTTTTTCATTCTTCGCAGCTTCGTCATATTCTCTTTCAGTCGCTGAAATCCCTTCTTTGTCTTCCCTGCCGTATTCTTTTCCAAATATACCGAGATAGATTTCGCTTTTTGAAGCCTCTTTTAGATATACATCGTCAGGTTTTCTGCTTTTAGCGGGCAATTTTTCAAATATGAAAGGCTGAAAGAATCTTCCCAGCATAGCATCGTTCGTAATATAATCGTAAAGCATCTTCCTTTCTTTTGAAAATTCAGATTGAACACTGCTTATAAATATCTTGATCATATAATTACTCGTTTTTTATTTTAGGATAATAAACTTTTTGCTGATTTTTATCAAGATTATTTTACTGTAATATGTTTTATTATTAAATTATTTAAATTTCTTTGAGTTCAGCCTTGTCCCTGCCTATAAAGAAAAGATACTTTTTTATTGTTCTGTCGGGATATATCTTAGAGATGTATTCAGCATATTCATTTACCTGTTCATTATATTCAGCAATCACATCGTTATTAGGCATACCAAAAAGATGCGTTTTATAATCAAGTATAATAGCTTCATTTTGGGTTAAAATTAAAAGATCTACATATCTAAACTTTGCAAAATCGGTACAATTACCTATACTTCTTTCACAAAGTAATTTTGTAGATGGAAATATTAAACTTCTAAAATTATCATTAGCTTTTACATTCTCTACCATTTTTTGAATTATACTAAGGTTTAGTCCCTGATTTTCTGAATTTTCTTTTTTAAACTCGTTAAGCTTAACTTTTAAATTATAATCCGGATTAAATATCTCTTTAATTTTCTTACTCATGAATAAATGCACAAAAGTTCCTGTCTCTGTAGCTATTGTATTACCTTTTTCAAGAGTAATATCTTTTTCTTTATCAGCTTTATTAAATTTTGCATCATAAATTATCTCAGCCTGATATTTATTTTCACTGCCTGCGCCGGTTTCAAAATACGCGTTCAGATCGAATTCGCTGATGTCTTTCTGAATATAGCTGAATCCTTCAATTTTTCCGTTATTCTCAAGCCCGAATTTATTCAGGTATTTTGCCCAGCCTGTGACTTTATCTTCCTCATAACTGCCGTCGCTTTCATTTTTTGTCTGAATTACTACGGTCAGAGAATTCTTTGCTCTCGTGAGCGCGACATAAAGCAGATTGGCTCTTTCTGCGGCATCAAAATCCTTATTTTTGAACTTGATATATTCGTTTTTGAAAAAATTGCGCCCGTTCATTCCTGTAGCAGATTTATATCCCGTCATGGAGAAATCGATGTAACTGCTGTCTTTCTCCCATAAATTAAGATAATTGAATGTAGATGTCTGATTTTTATCGTACTCGTCAACATTAGCCAGTATCAGATCCTCAAATTCAAGGCCTTTTGCGCTGTGGACGGTCATAATGGTCACTGCATCCGGCTTTTGGACTACAACACCCGCAGAATTGTTCCTGATGCTCTTTTCTAATTCGGTGAGGAACCTTTCCCGGTCGTTCTCTGATTCTGTCAGAAGACCGAGCAGGTTTTCGATAAGGATCTCTATGTTGGCAAGCTTTGTTTCGTAATCCGGAAATGATGCGAGATAATTCCTGTATATTTCATGGCTGAATATTTTATAAATTACACAGATCAGCGGATCGCCTTCTTTAATGCTTTGAAGCAGGCTGTCAGAGCCCTGTAAGAATTCTATCTCCGCCGGGCTGATGACTTTCATGGCTGTTTTGAGAATATTGATAAATTCGGCAACTTCCTTGAGAATGAACAGATCGCGCTTCAGTATGAGCGTATATGGAATATTCTTCTTCCTGAAAGCCTCGGTTATAAATCCGATGTGGGTATATTTTCGTATAAGCACAGCCCAATCGCCGAAGTTTCTGCTGTTCTCGCAGTTCTTCAGTATCGTATCAGCTACGAATGCGGCTTCAGCCATCTTGCTGATCATGCCCATCTGTGATTGAGTCAGCTCATAAGATTCATCGCCTTTTACAAGCTCTTTTGTGCCTGCACTGTTGATGTTAACAAAATTGACGGATGACGGATACCTGCTGACTTTCCCTTCCGGCGTTCTTGAAAGCTCGTTCTTGTCTTTGATAATATTGTAGCCGTTCGCTGCTGACGGCGAAAAAACCGAGTTATTAAAATCTACTATCTGCGGAGATGACCTGAAGTTATCGCTGAAGTGAAGAACTTTAAACTTCTCCAGGTATTTTTCAAATATCTGGACATCGCACTGCTGGAATCTGTATATCGACTGCTTTCTGTCGCCGACGAGAAAATATTTATTTTCGGGAGTTTTCAGTTTTTCCAGTATTTTATCCTGAAGCCAGTTGGTATCCTGGAATTCGTCCACTAGGATATATTTGAACCTTTTGTGAAGTTCACTTCTCACATCTTCATCATTGAGCATCTCGAGAAAGTGCAGATGAAGATCGTTCTGCTCCAAAAGTCCTTTTAAAGCTTTATATTCCGAAATATAGCCGTTTAAAGCTGATATTATCCCGAAAACAGCCTTCTTGATCATCCATTCATTTCCGTTCAGGCTGAGATCGACCGATTTTTTATTGACATATTCATAAGCCTGAGTTTCAGTCAGCTCAGTCACGATCTCTCTAAGCTCCGGATATTTCTTCTCGGAAAGAATGCTTTTATATGTAAAATCCTGATCTGCCGATATTTTGTCCTTCAGGCTTGATAGCTTTTCATTTTGACCTGATGAACTGATCTCTTCTTCCAGCGTGGCTATAGCCTGCTTTTTCAGTTCAATATAATCTGAAGCTTCTTTTCTGAATCTCTCTTCGATCTGCTTTAAATAATTATCAAGCGGAACCAACCATTGATTCTGTTCAAGCTCTCTGCCGCTGAGTTTCATTTCTGCGTACAGGCTTAGAATGTCGGGAATGAATCCGCCCTCGAAATCTCCTGAATAGACAAGATGCCTTGAAGTCAGCCATTCGTTAAATACTGCGTATTCTTCTCCGTTCAGGCTGTCTGATAATATCTCTTTAAAACCGTTATCAAATTCCCTTTTCAGAAATTTTACTGATTCCCCGCTGATCCTGTAATCGTCGGACAAGTCCTGAGCCACATCGTAATTTTTCAGCCTCTCGCTCGAATATCCGTAGTCCGAAATGAACTTATTGCAGAATGAGTGGAAGGTCGAGATCAGGTTATTCTCGTAAAATCCGTCCCTTATTTTAATCAGCTTCGCTTTTTTCTTTTCGTCTATCCTGTACCTTTCCGGGTTATCTCCGAGATCGGTTACGAAAAAGAACCCGCTCTCGATCACATCGTTCAGTTTTGAATATATCCTCTTCTGCATCTCTCCCGCGGCTTTCTTTGTGAAAGTGATGCAGACTATGTCTTCTGTGTCCGCATCTTGATTTACGAGCATATTAACATACTTTGATGAAAGAACTTCTGTCTTTCCGGCTCCTGCTCCTGCTGAGATTATCATATTCTCGTTTAAATTAACCGCTTTTTCTTTATCGCCGGAGAAAATTATAAATCTTTTCGTTTTTTCATTTCCGGCAGTCTTCTTACCGGCTTGCGCAGAATAGTGAACGAACTGCTTTTCAGCCTTGTCTGAAGGCCTGAATGTTTCAATATTCTTCCTGTCGAATTTTGACTGTTCGTTATCCGGGCATGATGCCGCAAGAGAACAGTATTCGCAGCCTGAATTAGGCAGCGATGAAAAATGTTTAAGGTCGTTCAGCCTTTCGGTTAAAATTTTCTGAAAGTGGCTAAAGTTCTGTTCCCGGCTTGAAAGGATATACGGCTTATTCGATGAAATATAATCAGCCGTCACGGACGCATCTTTGCCTATTGCATTAAAATAGTCGTCAGACAGGATCGTGCAGTCTCTGTTGTTGCCGTCGTTAAGAACATTGAAGCTGACGCCGCCGTCATTTTTCAGCCGCCTTGAAACAGCCTCTCTGTAGATCAGTATCTGAACTTTCTGATAATTTAATATTTCATCTTCAAACTCTTCAAATTTCTTTGTTGATTTTATATCAAATATACGCACATTGCCTGCTCTGTCAACGAACATAAAATCAATATAGGCTTCTCTGATAACGATCTCAGGTTCTTCCGAAACAACAAAGCTGCCGAATTTCACCTCGGTAGAAAAAGTATTCGTAACTTCGGCAGGAGTTTCTCCCATTGTGATGATCAGTCTGGCTATAAAACCGATGATCTCGTATTTCTGCTTTTCATAAGCGAAATAGCCGTACGGATCATTCTCGGTCTGGATCATTAAATATTTTTCTATTTCGGCATCAGCGCCTGATGCTCTGATCTTATCCTGAAGAATAATATAGGCATCATTGAATTTTTCATTTTCAAATCCGGACCAGTAGTATTCGCAGAACTCTTTATATCTTTCGTTCGCGATCTTGTCAATTCCTTTATTTGAACTCAAAATTCCGGTTACAAATGCATATTCTGATCCTGTGAGCAGATCTTTCCCTTTGTAATATTTAAGAAATGATTCAGTAGTATTATGGAAGAAATTTCCTTTTGTATATGGCATCTGCGATTCTATTTGATCGTAGCTCAGATTCAGGTCATGAACATGTTTTGCAGGGCATGACATGAAGCTCTCGACCTTTGAGGGCGATACGAGATATTTTTCTATGTTTCCTTCGCGCAGGGCTATCGTGAATTCAGCTTGAGCCGGTCTGGTTTTCAACTCAGTTGTTTCCAGCTTGCCGTAATCAGTATCTTCAAGCCTGTCTTTGAGCGTAATGCTGAAATCGGCTGATAAACCGTTCAATCCGGATCTTTCAGGCACTATTTCAATATTTAAACGATTTTTCGGATATAATTCTAAAATTTTATCGATCTTCGTCGAAGGAATGAACTCGTCGCCCCATTGAGGAACGAACATAGTGACTCTTTCGATCGTGTCTGAAGTAAGTATCCTGAAGTTCTCGAGAACAGCCTGCTCGGGATCAACTCCGTAGATGCTTTTATACATGTTGAAATAATTATCTTTTTTGAGTATCCCGATCGGGTTTGATGCTTTTAAGAAATTTCCTTCTGACATATCGGCGAATATGAGAAATTTTCCGCTGAAGCCGGGCTCTGTCATCATGTTGATCCTGACGCCTGCCATATCTTTATTCAGCTTTTCCTTGTTCGATTTTGAACTGATCAGATAAAGATATTCGATATATTCCGAAAATTTTCTCGTTTGATCCCCGAAAATTTTATAGAACGGTTCCTTGTATGAAAATATTTCAAGTTCGACCTTTTTATTTACGAACTTTAAAAGATCGTTCAATTTATTTATTTTTAAATTCAAAACCGAAAGAGCTTTATCAACAGAAACCTGTTCATCATCAATATTCAGCAGTTTTAGAAATTCTTTAATGAACTGCTTTTTTAATTCGTCTATATCTTTATTTGTACCTTTTTTTAGCTTCAGTTTCAGATCCGATTTTGAAGCCATAAGCTTGGCGTACAGAGTTCTGATATCAGTTCCGGTCATATCGGAGAACTGAATAGGCTCATTCGCGATATAAAGATTATAAAAATTCAGAATGCTCTGGGCGTCGCCTTCGATACCTGCCTTGATGAGCCTTAAGACATCGGTCGAGATATCGTTCAGTGCGTATTTATATGATGAATACGCAGGTATCTGTTCCGCGAAGAACAGATTGTTTATCACTTTGAATGTCTGCTCGTCTGAGCATACGACGGTAAAATCATCCGGCCTGAACTCCGGTTGAACTCCCGTAATTTTACCCATGATCAGATGCTTGATCTTCCTGACTTCATCCAGTCTTGAATCAGATACTATGAAGTCTATTTCGTCCGGGTTGAATCTCTCTGCCGCCTCGCCTCTGAAAACCTTAACGAGTGAAGAATATTTACCTTCCGAATTGAACTCGATCTTACGTGCTCCGAGAGCATTTAAAAATACGTGCTCCTTTGATGATAACTCGCCCGGATAGAAATTCAGGCTGAAAACATTATCCTTTGCTCCGTCCTTTTTGACAGACTCAATAGCCTTGTCGTATATCTGCCCTTTGAAATAGAATTCATTTCTGTTTATATACTCCCTGATCCCGTCAAGAACTTCGTTATAAAGCCCGTTCTTTTCAAGATCGGCAAAAACTGCTTTATCTATCCTGCTTTCAGCATCGAGATCCATATAGTTCATCAGCTTTAAAAGGCTCTTTTTATAATTTCTGAAATTCGGCTTTCTGAATTTCGCCGAAAGCCCTTCTGCATCGCACCTTTCCATAAGGATAAGAAAGTCCTCTTCCCTGATCTCTCTGCCGACGCCTATCCCCGACAATTCTCTCGCATGATCGTAAACAGCCTTGATTTCAGGCAGGAATGAAGTTTCATGCCCTTTGGTTTTCAGCCATTCGATCATCGCAAGCTTTATATTATAGCTCTGATTTATATCTTTTATAAGCAGCAGGGATTCAGCGATCTCCTCAGGCTGTCTGAACCCGCCGTCTTTATTTAAATAAATCTTACTGAAATCTATCCGAGACATGCCCCGCTCCCTTTTTTCTAAAATACGGTATCTTTTATAATACTTAATCGAACAGATCGGGGGGAAGATTCTTTTTATTCTTTAAGCCCAGCTCTTTAAGCTTGGTCGTCTGTAGCACGAGATTGTCGTTGCCGGTCGAAAGCTGCTTGTACGCCTCGTGGAACGCTTCTTTGGATTTATCCATGTGTTTCTCGACCTCTCTTAGATTTTCCACGAAACCGACGAATTTATCGTATAGTTTCGCGCCTCGGTCAGCTATGTCCATCGCGTTCTTGTTCTGATATTCCCTTTTCCACAGATCATAGATCAGCTTGATGGAAATTATCAGATTGGTGGGATTGATGAGCAGGATCCGCCTGTCATAAGCATAATTCCACAGGCCGGGATCACCCTGCATAGCCGCGATATAAGCCGGTTCGCTCGGTATGAACATCATGACGAAATCCAAGGTCTTGTCGTAATCGTCGTAGCCTCTTTTGCTGAGCTCGTCTATTCTGTCCTTGACCGCTGAGACATGGGCAGAGAGTTCAGTCTGCTGTTCTACAGGATCCGTCGCTTCCGATAATCTTAAAAATGAATTTAACGATACTTTTGAATCTATCAGTATGCTCCGGCTGTCGGGATATTTTATTATCGCATCGGGGCGCATCTTTTTATTTTCAGATTCGGACTTTAAGGCTTTGCCGTCGGCATCGGTAAGCTGATATTCCGTAAAATACTCCTCGCCTTTTCTTAATCCCGACTTCTCAAGAATGGTCTCAAGGATCATTTCGCCCCACATCCCCTGAGTTTTAGACTGTGTCTTGAGCGCATTGGTCAGATTCTTGGCTTCCGTGCTTATCACCTGATTCAGCATAGCCAGTTCTTTGACTTTTTCCCCGAGCGAAAAGCGCTCTTTTGATTCTTTATCATAAGTTTCGTTGACTATCTTTTTAAATTCGTCAATATTGCTGCCGAGAGGTTCCAAAATAGCTTTGAGATTGTTTTTATTAAGTTCGGTGAATTTTTCGGTCTTGGTTTCCAATATCTTGTTCGCTATGTTCTCAAATTCCAGATTCAGCCTTTTGCCCAGCTCTTCAAGTTCTTTCTTCTGATTATCAAGCTTCTCGTTCAGCGATTCATTATTAGCCTGAGACTTCGCCAGCGTATTATTCACGGAATTCATTTCTTCAAGCTTTTTTGAAATATCTTCCTTTAATTCAATTATCTCTTTATTTTTATCTTCGATCTTACTTTCGAGAGATTTCAGCTGAGCTTCCGCAGTGGCTTTATATCCGAAATATTCCTTTTCTTTCTCAATGATATCATTTCTGCTGACCTTACCGTACAGAAATCCGATCACTATACCTAAAATTATGCCTGTGCCTATAAATAAAACTGTTTCCATTATACGATCCCCGCTCAATTATTACTTTTAAAAAAACTTTAGCTCTACCTGTTTGAGGTATTTGCGTTCAACGATCTCGGCGATGTCCTTTATAAGCTGAACACGCATTTTATACTGAAGATCGAAATGATATTCATTCGATGATGTTCCTACGAGGAACTGGATAGAATCTGAATTGAGTATCAGCTTGACTATCCTCTCCCCTGCGCCGTCTTTCAGCGGATCGATCTGAATTCCGTCCCTCAGTATCCTTTCGACCTTTGAAAGCGTCATCACGCCTTCAGTGACGAGATCGACATCCTCCATTTTGCTTATGGGCGGAAGGGAGTCGTTTAAGCTGATCATCGTGTCTATGAATTTTAGCCCGAGCTCTCTTGATATTATATCGGAGGTCGTACCGCCGGAAATTATCCTCTTACCGCTAAAATTCTTAAATTCCTGCGCGAAACTGAAATCCTTCTCCTTTGAAACAGGCGCTCCTGAACAGATGAGCAGCTTTCTCGGCTGCCTGAAGTGAACGGACAGCACGCTCGCATCATCTTTTAAAGTGAATTTGTCGTTCATTTCCGCTTTGTTTACCAGTTTTTCGGCAATTACCCCCGCTGAAAGGTTTGGATCGGCGGAAAGCGTCTTAATGATGTATTCTTCCGCGCCTTTTCTTTCCCACTCCCCGCTGAATCCGAGTCCGGATTGGGATATCCCGTCAGTGAAGGCTATTATCCTGTCTCCGGCTTTGGGCTTGAACGAGACCGAATAAATTCTTTTGCCCTTATGTTTTTCGCCTTTAAGCTCAATATAGCTCCATCCGGGGTCGAGCGCCGATGAATTTCTGACTATCACGGGCAGCGGACTGTCGTAAACTAATATATCTGCCCATTCAGAATTCCTTATATCTATAATAACAAAAGTGGCGTAGCTGACATGCCTCTCGCTGCATTCGGGAAGTATGTTCATTATAAGCTCTGAAGCTTCTGAAATATCTTTGTGTTCCGTAATGAAATTCACCGCCATTGATGCAGTGAGGCTTGCGAGAACGTTCGCTTTGATGCCGCTTCCCATTCCGTCAGAAAGCACGGCGATCTTCCTGTTCTCTTCCTTAATGAATTTTTTTGAAATCACATCCCCGAAAGAATGCTGTCCGTTCTTCGATTTCTGAAAGTGGTCAATATCAACGAATATTTCATTTTTTTTCATTGTCCGACAGAAGCCTGATGACCGAACTTAATACATTCTCGGTCTTTGAGGCATTCTCTCCCAGCAGATAAGCTATTTTCTGTACAGTATCGAGGTTTTCCCTGATCACTTCTTCGGCTCTCTTTCTAACCTCTTCATTCTTTACGTCCGGAATGCTCAGATCAAGAAGGATTGCGCCTGCGGTCTTATTTTTTTCTATTGTAAAAAGCGATATCTTGATCTTTTTATTGTTCACTTCTATATCTTTTGAATAAAACTCTTCTCCGCTTTCAATGATCGTTGAAAAAATATTGTGGTGCGGAAACACAGCCCTCAGATCGGCTCCCTTTAATCCCTGATTGATCTCTTCAATAATAGCCACATCTTCTCCCATCAGGCGGGCAAATGCAGTATTCGATTCAATTATCATCAGGCTGTCGTCAACTATCACAAAGCCTGAAGGCATTTTCTTTAAGAGCGACACGGACAGTTCCGCGGTATCTTTTGCAACGGCCAGTTCTTTATTCTGTTTTACTCTTTCGGTAATATCAAAAAGGATGCTTACAAATCCGGCAGTTCTGCCTTCTCTGTCCGTAAAAACAGCTTTATGAAGCTCCGCATTTATGCTTATTCCGCCCGGGTATTTTACAACAGTCTCGACGACCTGTTTTCCCGGTGTTTTCAACAGGCTTGCATTAAGCATGCCGTTCAGTTCATTGTAATCTGCGTTGTCAGAATATTCTGTCAGCTTTTTATCTCTGATATCGAACCTTTTAATTCCTGCGATCTCCTCGTAAGCCTTATTGCAGCTTATAGCCCTTCCTTCGGTATCCTCGTACAGAACAGGCGCGGGAACGGCATCTAAGATCTCCTGATGCAGGAAAAGGTTTTCCCTTAACTCTTTTTCTTTGCGTTTAAGCTTATCTATGATCTTCTTTGAAAGCGCAACGCACATTGACGGTCTTGCAATTCCGTCAAGCATGGCCGCTGCGAATTCTCTGCACGTATCGTAGCCGCAGCCTTTACAGTCTATCTCGCCTTCTTTATCGAATATCTCAATAAAAGTGAGAGCCTGCTTTATCTCGTTTTCCGTATGTGTTTTCTTTGTTTTTGGGTTCATATGTCTAATTTACTAAAATTTTCTTAACAAGTGTAGATAATTTTTCAAGATCTACAGGTTTCTGCATAATTGCTTTAACATTCGGAATATCTATGTCGAATATCTCCTGACCTGCGGTAGCTATCGAAGAAGTGATAATTATCGGGATCCCGACCTTTTCATCGAGCATCTGCTGCGCGAACACGAACCCTTCGTCAGGCTGATCCATCATAACATCGACAATAAGAAGATCGGGCAGGAACTCTTTCATCTCGACCCTGCCTTTTGTCGTGTTATATGCTGTCCTGACCTGGAAACCCTGACTCAGAAAAAAGGCGCTGTAGGCTGTAATAATATCCGGATCGTCGTCAATTATAAGAATTTTATTCCCCATAGTATCCCCCCCTATGTGTATTTTTTTATATTTACGATCAGCTCGTCAGGATCGACAGGCTTTTGAAGTATTGTCTTTATGTTGAGCTGGCTAACATCTAGAATATTCGATGTTGCTTTTGCTATCGAAGACGACAATATGACCGGAACATTTATGTTCCTTTCTTTCAGTTCATTAAGGAACAGAAATCCCGAATCCGGATTTTCCATCATTATATCAAGTATGATCAGATCCGGTTTGAACTTGGCTATCATTCCTAGACCTTCCTCCGAGTTCATAGATGAGCATACTTTAAAGTCATTTTTCTTAAGTATGGCTGTGTAAACATTAACGATATCTATGTCATCATCGATCACCAGTATTCTTTTTTCCTTCGGGCAGGCTGCTTTTTTTTCCGCGAGAACTTTAGCGAAATACGAAGCTTTCTCGACCGAAGTGGTTATATCTATCTCTTCTAGAAAAGTATTTTCAGGCAGATTTAAAGGGGTAGCGGTGTAATTGATCACAGCTTTGATACCTGCGCAAACCATAACATCGGCGATCTCTTTTGAGCTTTTGCTTGAAGTCGAGATCATTCCTATAGATATCTTCTGTTCTTCTATTATTTTCTGGAGCATATTTACATGATAGCACGGGATCCCATGGTAGTTTTTTCCGCAGAGCTTATCGTCTATATCAAAAAGCGCGGTAATCTTCAGCTTCTCGCTTTTATCAGATAAAAAATTAACCAGAGCTTTTCCAAGGTTACCTATTCCGACTATGCCAATTTTCATTCCTTCTTTAGTATCGAGAATTTCACCGATGCTTTCAAGAACACCTTTGGTTTCATAACCTTTTCTGTTGCTGCCTGAATAGCCTATATACATCAGGTCTCTTCTTACCTGAACCGAGGTTACATGAGCCATTTTCGCAAGGTCGTGCGAATAAAAATATTCAGTAGCTCCGGCGCTTAATTTTTTCAGAAGTCTTCTGTAGATAGATAGCCTTTCAATAGTTTTTCCGTTTATCGCTTCCATACCTTATCCCTATTTATTTAATATTACCGAGAATACGGACCCTTTGCCCGGCTCTGATTCAACATTCACTGATCCGTCATACATCGAAATTATCTTTTTTACAGTGGAAAGACCTATCCCGCTGCCGGAAATATTCATAGTCTTTTCATTTTTGATCCTCGAAAACTCTTTGAAAAGCCTTCCGATATCTTTTTCTCCAATTCCTATACCCGTATCACCGACAGAAAATTTAACGGTCCCGCCGCCGGTTGTAAGGTAAATTGTTATCTTTCCGCTGTCAATATTATATTTTATCGCATTTGAAATGAAATTGTTAACGATTATTTCAATTTCCGTCTTGTCAGCCTGCATTTCTACTTCTGCAATATTTTTTTCTACTGTGAGATTCCTTCTTTGGATATCTTCACTGAAATTTGCAAGTGACTCGTTTATAACAGAATCGACTCTGACCGGTAAAAGCTCCCGTTTTTTCTCACCCGATTCTATCCTGGTAAGGTCAAGAAGATCGAAAATAAGTTTCTCCATGTCCTTGATCCTGATCTGTGATCTCTTTATAAACTCGTCGTAAGCCTCAATATCATTGCCGGCTATTCTCTTTTCCATCAGCTTCAGATAATTGCTTATAGCCGCTATTGGCGATTTAAGCTCGTGAGAAAGGATCGATATGAACTGGAACCTGATCTTTTTCTTTTCCTCCTCGAACTTTTTCGCCGAGTTTGTCAGAATAAAGTGTTTTGATGCTTTTAATATCGCATCCTTAAGCTCTTGCGGTGTGAACGGTTTGGTAAGAAAATCATACGCGCCGTTCTTCGTCGCAGACACTGCCGTTTCAATAGAAGCGAATGCCGTGATCATTATTGTTAATATATCACTCTGGGATTCATGCATCATTTTTAGAAGATCGACCCCGTGCATTCCGGGAAGCTGATTGTCGAGAAGCAGTATGTCATACCGCTTCACTTTCATCATCTCAAGGCCCTCCTCGGCGCTTTCCGCTGTTTCGATTGTAAAAGAATAATCGCTCTCGATATAGCTCAGGCTCATTTTAAAGTTTCTAAGGGCTCTTTTTATCGATTCTCTGATCCCTTCCTCGTCATCTATCACGAGAATATTTATCACTTCCATAATAATTCCTTTATTCAGGGTTTTTAGGCAGAGTAACTATAAATCTGGCGAATGTTTTTCCTTTTGATGAGTCGGCATTCGATTCCACGAGTATCTTTCCTCTGTGCATTTTTATTATTCCGTAAACAACCGCAAGACCCAGTCCTGTACCCTTACCCATCTGTTTTGTAGAGAAAAATGGTTCGAACAGCCTTTTCTGATTTTCTTCAGTAATGCCGGGACCTGTATCTTCAATGATAAATATTACCGCCTGTTTGTCTATACCGGTAGAGATCTTTATTTCGCCCTCTGATTTCATTGCGTCAACAGAATTGTTTATGAAATTAACAAAAACCTGTATCATCTGGTTTTCATCGAGCTCCACTTCAAAATGCGGGTTTTCATGGGTGATGAAAACATTTACGGTTTTAGGAATAATCACGCTTTTTTTAACATTGTCAAAGAAAGTGTCGAGTTTTACACGTCCTTTGTTCAGCTCATTTTTCCTGGCGAAATTAAGCAGTCCGGAAAGTATCGTTTTACACCTGCCGGCCTGCGTGGCTATAGTATCAAGATCCTTGTATATTTCGGAATCAGGATCGCATTCGTCCTTTAAGATATTGCTGTACATCAGGACAACGCCGAGAGGATTGTTCACCTCATGCGCGATTCCGGCCGAAAGCTGACCCATCGTCGCGAGTTTTTCAGAGTGCTTAAGAGCGTCCTGCATTGTGGCAAGTTCAAGATCCCTTGTCTCAAGCGCTTTCAGATAGCCGTGGAATTTTTCTATTGCAATGAAATATACTATGATAGAAATACCGAGCACTACAAGAAGGCTGATCAGAATAGAGGCTATAATCAGGTCTCTTATCAGGTCTTTTGTCTCCTCGCTTTCGTTTACAGCAGCGCAGATATAAAAATCAAAATCTTTAAAATAGTCATAGGCGATTATCTTCTCCTCATTATCTACCTCGGAAACGAATCTTTTAACATGCGACTGATCTTTAAGAAGCTCGTTTTTCTCGCTCATGATGGTTTTAATGATACCCATGTTTTCCCAGTCATAACCCTTGTCGTTGTGGTTGATAACCATTTTGGCAGATCCGTCGAATACGAAAGGATAGCCCGACCTGCCGATCTTAAGCTCGCGAAACTTCTCAGCAAGCTCGGGAAGATCTTTTTCTTTTGATCCGACAAAAAGCATACCTACGATCTCGTCTTTATCGTTTTTGATCGCGCTGTAGCCGGTAATGAACCAGTCGTTAACCACATAAGCTCTGCCGAAAAAATCTCTTCCCTGATCTATCTCTTTAAAGATAGGAGAATCAAAGCCGATGACCGTTCCAACGGCTCTGTTTCCGTCATCGTTCAAAACATTTGTAGATATTCTTACAAATCCTTTTGATGTTTTCTGAAAAACCGTGGCCTGACAGCCGAGTGTAGCCTTAATTTTGTCAACGAAATCGTAGTTATAATGGATCTCTTTTTTATTTAAAAGCCATTTATTGACTTTTAATTTTTCGTACTCTCCAGTTTCGGGATCGATCAAAGAGAAATCTATTTTCTCATCTGATATCCTGAAGCCTTTCTGATTGAAAAGCTCTTTGCTGATCCTAAGATTCTTTTTAGCGTGTTCCATTTTAAGTTCATATTCCCTTTCGAACATTTTCATCAGGGACTGGACTTCAAGGCTGAGATAATTTTCTATCGAGTCGTAAATATTATTTTTAGAGAGATAAACCGAAAAAAAGGTCATCGCCGAAACAGAGAATACTATTATAAGCAGTATAGGAACAAATATCTTGATCTTAGCCTGAAAGTTAACAAGTCTCTTGTTAAAGAACTTTTTAACTTTTTTCATCTGTTTATCCGTTTGAGTGAACAGGTCGTTATGCATAAGATTTTTATTCATATTCTTTAATTATTTTAGAAACATCTTCCTGCTTAACTCCGCCGTAAACCTTCTCCCCTATCATTATTACCGGGGCAAGACCGCAGGCGCCGATGCATCTTAAAGTATTCATTGAGAATTTTCCGTCAGGCGTAGTCTGACCGTTTTTTATTTCAAGTTTACTCTCAAATTCTTTGAGAACTTTCTCAGCTCCTTTTACGTAACATGCCGTACCCATACATATCGATATCGGGTGTTTTCCCCTCGGTTCCATTGTGAAGTATGAATAAAAAGTGACTACGCCGTAAACTTTGGCAGAAGATATATTCAGAACTTCTGCTATCGCAGCCTGAACTTCTTTGGGAAGAAATCCGAAATGGTTCTGCGCTTTATGAAGGATCGCTATCAGATCATTCGGATCATTTTTGAATTCGCTGCAGATCTCGATTACTTTCTCTTTTATTTCATTTTCCTTTATTTGACAGGCCATTTTGATCTCCGCATTTTTACTCTATTATTATGGAATTGAATTTGCATTTCTGGTAGCAGGCGCCGCATTTAATACATTTCTCCTGGTCGATCAGGTGAGTTTTTTTAACTTCGCCGGAGATCGCTTCAGCCGGACACGCTCTTTTACAAGCTCCGCAGCCTACGCATTTCTCGGGGATTATTATATATTTGATGAGAGCTCTGCAGTGTTTAGAACGGCACTTCTTTTCTGTCACATGCTCATAATATTCATCGTAAAAATTGTCCAGTGTAGATAGCACAGGATTTGGAGATGTCTGGCCGAGTCCGCATAGAGACGCTGATTTAATTACCTCGGAAAAATCCTTTAATTTTTTAAGATCTTCAAGTTCACCTTTACCGTGGGTTATCTTGTTCAGAAGCTGGTACAGGACTTTATTCCCTTCCCTGCAGGGAACGCATTTACCGCAGCTTTCCTCTACGGTAAAATCGAGATAGAACTGCGCGACGGCGACCATGCAGTCGTCTTCATCCATAACTATAAGACCGCCTGACCCCATCATTGAACCGGCCTGTTTCAGGCTTTCGTAATCTATAGGAGTGTCAAGATGTTTCTCTGTTAAACACCCGCCTGAAGGCCCGCCGGTCTGAGCCGCTTTGAATTTTTTACCGTTTAGTATTCCTCCGCCGATTTCATAGATCAGTTCCCTTAAAGTTGTACCCATAGGAACTTCCACAAGGCCGACATTCTTAACTTTTCCTGCCAGTGCGAACACTTTTGTGCCTTTCGATCCTTCGGTGCCTATCGAGGCGAACCAGTCTGCGCCGTTATTTATAATCGCGGGAATATTTGCGAAAGTCTCCACATTGTTCACATTCGTGGGCTTTCCCATATAACCCTTCTGTGCAGGATAGGGAGGCTTCATTACCGGTTCTCCCCTGTTGCCTTCCATGGACTTAATAAGCGCTGTCTCCTCACCGCATACGAACGCGCCTGCTCCGTATTTGAGTCCTATATCAAAATTAAAACCTGTTCCGAGTATGTTCTTCCCAAGCAAGCCTGCTTCTCTGGCTTGTGCCATAGCTATTTTCAGTCTTTTTATAGCAAGCGGGTATTCTGCCCTGATATAAATATAGCCTTCATCCGCGCCTATTGCGTAGCCGCATATAGCCATCGCTTCAAGAACAGAATGCGGATCCCCTTCGAGCACCGATCTGTCCATAAACGCCCCCGGATCACCTTCATCCGCGTTACAGATCACATATTTTTTTTCGCCCGGAACTGCAGCGGCAAGTTCCCACTTTTTTCCTGTGGGAAATCCGCCTCCGCCTCTTCCTCTTAAACCCGATTTTTTCATCGTCTCAACGACCCCTTCCCTGCTGCCGATCAGGCATTTACCGAGAGCCGCGTATCCGTCTTTTGACATATAATCCGCGATATCTTCGGGATCGATATGGCCGCAGTTCCTGAGAGCTATCTTAATCTGTTTGCTTTTCATTTTAATTTCCTTCTATCACGCCGTCGATTGTTTTTCCGCTTTTTATAAAATCATCTATTATTGATCTTGCCATTTTTACATCAACACTACCGAATACTACCGGATCTGAGTCAGGAAGAGTTACCTCGACCGTAGGCTCAGAATGACAAAGTCCCAGGCAGCCCGTTGACCTGATCATAAATTCAAAGGGCTGTTTAGGCATTTCTTCCTTAAAAAATTCCAGTACTTTTCCCGAACCGGAAGCGATACTGCAGGTAGCCATTGCTATACATATCTGCACTTTCTTTTTATCTCCAATTGACTTTACCTTGATCTCATCTGTCAGCGTTTTAAGGTCGTCTATGCTTTTTATCGCCTTCATTTTTACTTCCTGCTTTTATACATTATATTATCAGTTGCCTGAAGAATATTTTTTAACATTCTCAACCAGTTTATCGAGATCCACCGGTTTCTGCATAACGACTTTTGCTCCGAGAGAATAGATATCAAAGTTCATCTGGCTTGCTTTCGCGATCGAAGAACAAAGGATCACGGGAGTCTTCAGATTTTTGTCATTCATCTCGTTAAGAAACTCAAAACCGGAATCCGGAGATTCCATCATAACATCCAGAACGACAACATCAGGTTTTTCTTTTTCCAGTTTCGCCATCCCTTCTTCTCCGGTCATCGCCGAGATCACTTCTATACCGTTGGCCTCGAGTACAGCTTTATAGGCCGCTATGAAGTCTATTCCGTCGTCGATTATTAGCGCTTTAGTTGTTTTCATGATACTCTCCTTTTTTGGTTGTTCGCTTTGTTTTCAACTGTTACAAATTTAACAAATAAAAAGTTTCAAGTCAAGTGTTTTTTTAGTTTTTTTAGAATCGACGTACTTAGCATCTTTACTATATATAACTTTTATTATTTTTTGCTTGATTTCCTGAATTTAATTCATTATGTTGCTTATAACAACCACGGAGGATATTATGAAAGTGCAGACTATTCTTGATCAGAAAAGCAAAGAGATCTTTTCAGCCGATCCGGAAACAACTCTATGCCAGGCAATGGACATGATGCTCGAAAAGAATGTTACGGCTTTAATTGTCATGAAAAATAAAGCCCTTGAAGGTATTATTTCCCAGAGAGATGTTATGCGTATCTGCCATGTTTCCTCTAACAGTCCGAAAGAGCTGAAGGTAAGGGACTTTATGACAAGGTCTGAGCTTCTTTATACATGCGGACCTGACGACACAATTGAAAAACTGATGGATACAATGACCGATAAAAGGATCAAGCACATTCCGGTTTTAAAAGAAAACAAATTGGTCGGTGTAATATCGATTGGCGATGTGGTAAAAAATCTGCTTGACGCAGCAAAATCCGATAATAAACTTCTTAATGATTACATATCGGGAAATTATCCCTCATAAATTCCATGTTCTAAATTCAGTCTGCGGCTTAAATTCATTATCGTTTTTAAGCCGTATTCTTTTTTCGAATTTATCGAGTTGTCCTTTCTTTCGTAAAAATAATAAGCATAGTTACCCACAGCCTGCATTACTCTCAGGCAGGCGAACAGATCGATACCGGATTTAAAACTTTCAATATCGCAGTCAACATGACGCGAAGAAGTAAAATATGTTTTCGCCACATCATCTTCCATACCTTCATATTTTACCGTTCCTGAGCTGTAAATGAACGATGCGAGGTCATAATAAAAAGAACCTTTTCTTCCCGACTGAAAATCAATAAAATAAAGCTCTCCGCCTTTTAACATTATATTTCTTGTCTGGAAATCCCTGTACATGAAATATTTTTTTTCATAGAGATCGACTGAAGAAACTATCTGATTTATAAACATCCGGAATTTAACCGGATCGTAATTTTTATGATATCTTTTAAGGAAAAATTCTTCGAACCGTTCTATGTCTTTCTGCATATAATCTCTGGAGAATACTGAACCCTGATAGCACTTGGAATAGTCTATTTTATCATACAGCTTTGTCTGGATCACAGGGAGTTTCTCTATGATCTTTCTGTAAACTTCTTTTACAGCTTCCAGATCGCCTGATCTTATCCTTTGATCGCAATAAGATTTAACCGTGATGTCGCCAAGATCACCTAAAAGATATGTTCTGCGGTCATCAGATACCGCTATGAATTCAGGAACGCTGAACCCGTTCTGCTCAAATGTGTTCCTGAAGCTTAGAAAAGCTTCGTTCTCAGAAATATCAGGACCTGATACGGCTATCACAGATCCTTTCTTGTGTTTAACTCTATAAATTTTCCGCAGGGAGTAATCTCCCTTCAGATTTATTATCTCAGGGTCAGACAGCCCTGTTTTTCTGCATATATCTAAAATGTTTTTCATCAGAAAAGCTTCTTTAATATATCATTTTTGACATTGATGTACATTATATTTTCAGTTCCGGCATCTTTTTCTACCGAAGAGGATATCCCCGCTCCCTGAATGAAAACTACCTTTTCGTCATCACGAAGGCAGAGCAGATGTTCCCTCAGTGCTGGCGGTATTTTTTTATCGCTGAGTACCTTGCTTATCTTTTCGGCTTTTTTCTTACCGAATGGAATGAAAATATCATTTGTGCGGATATTGACCGCACGCAGATCTCCTTTCAATTTTGAAATGTCTAAGAAAAATTCCGACCTTTTTTTTTCGTTCAGCCCGATCGTAGTATTATTACAAAATTCCTTTTTATTTATTATGATTATGTTGTTTCCGTGTGTCGAGACGGAATAATCCGCCGTCTGAAAGATCGAGCCTGATTTTTTCTGAATAACATCGTTTATTATAGCGGTTTTGATCCTGTCGGGACTGTAGGTGCATCCTGTGCTTTTGAATGCCTTTTGAAGAACCGAGGTTCGCAAAGCCGGCTCAAGACTGGCAAACCGCTTGTGATCGATAACTGAAAACCCGGCTGAACTACGCACGATTTTTGAAAATGTTTTTTCTGAGATCTTATCTATAAAATCTCTGGCTTCCGTAAGTGACCTGGAGAACCCGTTGAGCGAATTTTTTATATCTCTGTTAAGTTCTTTTTCGATAATCGGAAATATTATATTTCTGATCCTGTTCCTTGAAAATTCCGTTTTTATGTTCGACGAATCTTCGACAAATTCGATCTTATTTTTTTTTGCATAATCCGAAATATCAGATCTTGAGAATTCCAGAAGAGGCCTGATGAACTTAGCTCTTGTTTTTTTTATTCCGCAAGCGCCTTCCAGTCCGGCTCCGCGCATGATATTAAAAAAAACCGTTTCGGCGTTATCATCCGAATGATGCCCCTGAGCGATAAAATCGAATTTTCGGGCTATCATTTTATAATCCGAATACCTGAGTTCTCTTGCCGCGGTCTCAATAGTAAGACCTTTCCTTTCGGCATAGCTTAAAACATCGAGGTTTATTACTAATAAGTCTATCCCGTGTCCTGCGCAGACTTCTTTCACAAATTTTTCCTCAGAGACCGATTCTTTACCTCTAAGATTGTGGTTGAAATAAACCGCAGCCGGCCTCGAGATCAGCCCTTCTCTAAATAATTTTACGGTCAGGTCGAGAAGCACCCCGGAATCGGCTCCTCCGCTGTATGAAACCGCGATCCTTATATTTTTATCGTAAGGATCCAAGCTCTGAATAAATTTCTTGTAAGAATTATACATTATCGCCCGAATACAAGTTTTCCTTTTTTGATCACGGTATCTCCGCTGAATCTGGCTCTGAGAATATAAATGTAAACTCCGTTGGCCGGAATATCCCCGTCATCGTCTTTCCCGTCCCAGAAACACTGCTGGTAGTTGGCTGCGGGATTAACCATTGTATCCCCGATGATCTTAACCTTTCTACCGTTTATAGTATATATCGTGATAGTATAAGATTCCAGATCGGCCTGAGAATCCACCGCGAAACCGAATGTCGTTCCTTTTTTCCTTATGGGATTAGGATAATTGAGAAGGTTGCCTATACGCGCGCTGGAGTTGTCGCTCTCCTGTACCACTTCAAAGGACTCCGCTTTTTCGCTGTAATTATTGAAAGCATCCCAGGCAGAGATTTTAATGTTGTGCTCACCGGGTTCCAGAGTCGCGGGCTGATAAGATGTGTGTCCCTTTTTATAACTGTCTGTGTCGTAAACAAAATATGGTGTTACATCCGTTATCTCTCCGTCAATTTCCATAATTATTTTATGTCCTATACCCCCGGAAGTGTTGATGCCGTTCGCGTCTGAGATCTCCGCGAATATGACCGGGCTCTGCCCTATCGGGTCGCCTGCTATATAATTAAGACTGTTGAAACATATTTTGATTTCGGGCGGAATTGTGTCGCTGATAGCGATCGCTGCATCCCCTCTTATAGACACGCTGTTTATTGAGCCTGAAAACTCGTCGCCAGACAGATTATACCCGTAGAAAAGGACTTTTCCTTTATTATCTCCATAAGTCAGGTCCTTTGGAAGAATAAATTCAGCTGTCGAGCTGCCGCTGGATATCGTAGAATTGGCAGAAAGTATAGCTTTTCCCGGAAGAGAATAAATTATGCTGTCAGTCCCCTCTTCCCACCTTTCCGTATTGAAATAAGCTCTGCGCACTTCAGAGTCGATTATCGTCGTATTCAGATATCCGTTCGTGTCGGTGACGCCTGGTGAAAGCGATGTGTTAAGGCTGGAAATAATCGAATCCAGTACAAGAGTATTAAGTTCAATTGAAGGTTCCGATTCGACAATGGCTTTGTCGTTAAAGAACATTAGTGCCGGATCTCCGATCAGCATATAACAACTGGAATTTGAAACAGGATAATTGTTCTTACCTGTCTTTAAGGCTTTACCGATGGTCAGCTTATTAACTGGATCAAAAAATTCGGCTTCGAATATCTCGCCCACGAATCCTTCATTCGATCCCGAATACACCGGAGCTACGCTGTTGATCAGTCCTATGCTTCCCTTATTTGGGCTTATGAGCATCTGCTCTGCGAGATATTTAACTTCAGGATCATTAAATACTCCGAATGAACATGTCGCGCCTATCATAAAAAAATATTTCTCGTAATTATACACATTCGCAAAAGATGAAGCGGTGAAAAGCCTTTCGTGTGCAAGCTGCATCGGGGCTCCGTGACCCACATAGCAGAACACATTTACACCGCTCTGAAGTTTTCTGGACAGTTCCGCCTGTGCAAGGGGCTTAAGGTACAATCCCGTAGCTGATGAGAATTCGAAAGGGAATTCTGTCGAATATAGTTTCTCGCTGTAATAATACCCGGGTATTTTTGTAAATATTCTGCTTTCAGTGTTCTCAATATGCTCAGTTTCGTACCACCTGTCATAATCCGGATTCCTCTCGTCGTCCGCGACTAGAAGAATTTTCGACTTCTTTATGCCCGGACTATTATTATTGATATATGAGACAGTTTTGGATACGACATTTCTCAGTTCTGTTAAGCTGCTCACAGTAAACCTTCCTAAAGCTATATCCTGCGCCGGTAATTTCGAGTACAGATTGGCGTAAAAGTCATCGGATCCTCTTCCGGTATTAGCGCTATAGGCCGGATCAGAAGTGTAGATGAAATTCTTTTCCGGAACGCCTGTTTCGTTTTTTATATAGCAGTTCCCGTCCCCGGCAAGCAAAATATATTCCGTTCCCCAGTTCTCGTATGCGTACTTTATAAAATTTCTTGTTGCGGCAGGTTCCTGATACCCTCTGCCGAACTCATTAGATATATCGTCAATATTTATGACCTCTATTGAAGAAACATCGTTCCCTGCTCCAAGATGAGCCTGAATATAATTCATTTCGTCATTCTTTAAAAAATCATAGAATTCCGGGGGCGAGATTATTACCATATCAGCCTGAACAGATCTTGAGTGAAGGCTCTGTACTGCCGAATTATCAAAAATGCTGATATCCGCCGGCGCTTTATATGAACCTGAGAACAGAAGATATGAGTTAAAATCCTTATCTGCCGTTATGTAGCAGAAGTCGCCACCGAGAACAGATGACCTGACATTTTGCGGGTCAGTAATATCGAAAAGCTCCTGTCCCGAGGAGTTATCAAAATTCAATTTATAGCTTAATGACGAATCTAGCTGAGCGCTGAAATACTCATCAGCAAGACCACCTGTAACTTTTCCGTAATAAAGTATATCGAATCCATTATAGTATTTCGTATAACCGGTTTCAATGTTAGTCATGCTGAACCTGTTTACAGATCCTGCGCTAAAATATTCGTTTTTGAGATCATAATCAAATGAGATAGTATAGGAAGTTGTGTCTGAAAGCGAATTATTGTTTATTGAATATTTTATTCTTGAAAGGTTCTGTGATATATCTGCTGCATGATTTACTTTTAGTTTTACAGGATAAGCCCTGTCAATATCTTTCATTGCGAATTCTACGCTTTGGGTCTGAAGCGGTTCCACTTTAAAATTATACCATCTGAAAGTATCGTCCGCCGACAAAAGACTGTTCCTTTTTTCCGCGAAAACATGCCTCTGAAAAACACTTTTTTCTGTAAAAACCGAAGGGGATGAAGAGAGCTCTACCATGACCCTCCCGTCGGCCGGCGATCCGATACCCAGATCTATCCAGTAATAGGTATTTTCCGAGTACATATTGCAGTAATGAGTGGAAACAGCCGGGCCTCTCTGAGTTGTCTGCGCCGCGTAAAATATTATTTGATCGCCGTCCTCAAAATAACCGTTGCTGTTCAGATCGACCACCTTTCTCGATATCTCAGATGCTCCATGGAAAACAGGATACAAAGAATCGACAGGGTTATTCTCTATATCTTTTCCGGCTCCCGAATACACTTTTATTCTGCTGCAGAGCACTGCCGACAGATCCGCTCCCTCACTTCTCAATGCAGATCCTGTTACCTTATATATTCCTTCATCTTTTATCTTAAGTTTCATCCATTCGGTCTGCCTGTCGAGGAAACATTCCGAAGTCTGTTTTTTAAATTTAACGGGATTATTCAGTGCATAATCAAGATTGATCAGAGAATTCTCAAAAGAATCTTTTGCTTTTTTATTTTCCGCTTTCGGGTTCTCGAAGCTCCTGCCGAATTTAACTTTTATATTTATGCCGGTTGAAATTACCGCTAAATCTTTTTTTACCGTAAGAGGCCTGAAGATCACTCTATAAATATCCATATTGTTCATGCGGCCGAAGTAATTCAGCTCAGCGGGTTTTAGCTCTCTGTCTTCCCTGTGCTCCGGTATTTCGTATGATGAAATGATCATCCCGTTTTTACCTTTCTTAAAACTTTCAAAAGTTACAAGTTCTGATCTGTTGAATGTTTGCGTTCCGTTCAGTGAGTAATCTAATGAAGGGCTGCTTCCTTCCGGAACAGCGAAATGAAATGTTTTCTCAAAAAACTCAGTTTCCGGATAATGACCTGCCTTCAGATAATCATCGGGGAAAACACATTTTTTTATATCCTTGCCGTCAATTTTTTCAAATTCAAATTTGAATCCTGCAATAGTCTCATTTATCTGAATTCCTGAAGATTCAGAAATGATCGAAGTGGCTCCCGAGCAGAAAATAGCGAAAACGGTCAGTGCGGTAAAAACAAATTTTTTCAATTTTTTTCTCCTCTGATCTGTTCTGATGTTTTTCCAAACCTTCTTTCCCGCTTCTGATAATCAGCGATCGCGGCAAGAAAATCCTCCTTTCTGAAATCCGGCCAGAATTTGTCTGAAATGTAAAGCTCGGTATATGCGCACTGCCAAAGCAGAAAATTACTGATCCTCAAATCCCCTCCTGTCCTGATCATCAATTCTGGGTCAGGTATGCTTCCCGCATATAAATAATTCTTGAATACATCTTCATCTATGTTTTTTATCCCGTCATTTATTATCCTGTTTACCGCTTTTACTATCTCTTCTCTCCCTGAATAGCTGATCGCAAGGAAAAGGGTCATTCCTGAATTGTTCTTTGTTTTAAAGATCACATCGTCGAGAGATCTTCTTGCTTCCTTTGGAAGATCGTCAATTTCACCTATCGGAACCACTCTTACATTCTTTTCCATCAGTGAGTCGATCTCTTTGAAAATCGTTTCAACCAGTAGCGCCATAAGGCAATTGACCTCGAATTCAGGCCTGTTCCAATTCTCTTTTGAGAAAACATACAGCGTCAGATATTTTACGCCGAGATCAACGGATGCTTCTATCGCATCCCTAGCGGAATTCACTCCCTCATTATGCCCGTTCACCCTGTTCAGTCCCTGCTGCTTTGCCCACCTGCCGTTCCCGTCCATTATTACTGCGATATGGGATGGTATCCTCGATCTGTCTCTTGTCAGGTCGCTGTACTGAATTTTTCCGATGTTCATTTTTTTTCTCACTGTTTTAAGTTCGTTATACGGGAATTTAATCAAAGTTTATCTGCTTTCAAAGGAGTTTAACTCACACTTTTAAAAAAAGTTTAAAAAAAAAGCAGGTCAAAAACCTGCTTTAAAATTTGTGCCCGTTTTGGTTACTGATATTTTTTGGCGTCTTTTGCCCTTCCTACCTTTACAAGCGCTATCTGGATATAATCTTTTATCTTTTCCTTATATTCAGCAGAGAAAGCCTCGAATTTCGGCTCGATCAGTTCAACTATCTTCTGGTATTTCGCTGCGTCGTTATAAAAAACTGTCAGAAAATAAATAGTTTCCTGATCATTCGGATTGATCTGTATTATTTTCTCAAAATTCTCTATCGCTTTGTCAGTGGCTTTGTTCTTGCTGAAAAGAACCCCCTGATTGAAAAGAATATCAGTGTTTTCGGGATCAAGAACTATAAGTCTTTCGTAGAAAGGCAAAGCCTTATCATACTCGTTTTTTCCTTCATAATGTTTTGCAAGCTGCAATAGAGCTTCTTTATTGTTCGGATCAAGCTCAAGAACTTTATTCAGCATTTCAACAGCTTTTTCTGATTCGGCTTTTTCAGTGTAGAGATTGTAGAGATTTATATAAACAGAAACGAGATTTTTCAAATCTGATTCTGGTTTAGCATAAGGTATAGATTCGTTGAACTTCTCTATCGCTTTGTCCGGATTTTTCAGCTGAAGATAAATTGTTGCTATTATATCCTTCGTTATGAAATCGTCATTTTTGTACTTGTCAGCAAGTTCAAGATCCGCAAGCGCTGCATTAAACAATTTTTCAGCCTGTTCAGCTTCAACAACCTCCGCATTGAGGAGTTTAACAGCCTTATTGAATTTGTCATTTATTCCGGATCCTCTCAAAGTTCCGAAAGCTTTTATTGACATATTATCAATATTCTCTTTCTCATAAACCGGATCAAGAGATTTTACTTTTGCAAAACTGTCGTACATTTTCGCCCAGTTTTCCTGTTTGAAATGAATATAGCCTTCAAGATATGCCGCTTCAACATTGTCAGGCTGCTGCTCGAGAACAAGGGACAGCTCCTTCTGAGCTTTCTGCATATCATCCCTGTTCATGCTTATCTTCGCTTCTGTAAGGTGAGGATTGGTGGGTGCGCAGCTCTGAAAAATCAATGAACCGAGCACTATGCTTACCGCTACTAAAACTATTTTTTTCATTTTCACTTCCTTAAATTTAAGTTAAAAACAGCTCTAAATATAATTTCCTGCCTTTTATTAGTCAAGGAAAAATACTGTTTTCAATTTAATACAAAATCCGTTATATTTAGCGCAACTTATTGTCAGGCGGGAAAATGGATATCGAAAAATTTGACGGACTTGAAGAGATCGAAATGATCGTTCCCTCTATCAAAACAAAACAGCGAATTGACAGATACATTTTCTCATTTTTAAAAAATATCAGCAGAAACAAGATCCAGCTTCTTATTGACAATGGCTATATAACTGTCAATTCGCTAGTTACAAAGTCGAATTATACTGTTGCGTCCGGGGACAGGATATTGATCAACCTGCCAAGAGCAGAGAAAAACGAGATTCTGCCCGAAGAAATAAAAATTGACTTTGTTTATCAGGATGAATACCTGGCCGTTATCAACAAACAGGCCGGACTGGTAGTTCATCCGACTTACTCCACTTTGAACGGCACACTCGTTAACGCGCTGATGTTCCATTTCGGCGACGAACTATCGTCTGTGAATGGAGAGTTAAGGCCCGGAATAGTACACAGACTCGACAAAGATACCACAGGCCTTATGGTCGTAGCGAAGAACGATCTGGTTCACAGACCGCTTTCGGAGCAGTTCGCTGACAAAAGCGCATGTCGTGAATATATTGGGATATGCATAGGTATACCTAAACCGGATAAAGGAAGGATAGAAACTCTTCTTCAGAGATGGCAGAAGGACAGAAGGGTAATCGTCGTATCAAAATTTGAGGGAAAAAAAGCCGTGACTAATTATGAAACTATCGAGGAATTCAGGAAATTCTCGGTCGTAAAATTCAATCTTGAAACAGGCAGGACACACCAGATAAGAGCTCATATGAAACATATCGGAAACCCGCTTTTCGGCGACAAGACATATGGCGGTGACAACTTAAAACTTATAAACCTTCCGAAAAACCAGACCGTCAGGCTGAGTGACATGCTGAAACTGCTTAATCGTCAGGCTCTACACGCAAGAAAACTCGAGTTTTTTCATCCGGTTCTTAAGAAGAGGATGTCTTTTGAATGCCCCGTGCCAGATGACATGCTGAAAACAATTGAACTGATCAGGCAGTATGAATATTGAAAAGTTTTGAATTGCATAATAAGTTTTTTGATAATATATTTGAACCCTGTAATTAATAACACTGGAGGTTAGGCTTTTCGGCTTAGATGTTTATGAATAAAAATACAACTGTAAATAATTTGATCCTTATATTTGCGATCTTGATCGTATCGTCCTTGAACGCTAAAGAGGTAACCGACCAGTACGGTAAGACCTGTCATACCGTAAAGATAAATCAGGATATGGTCGAGTTCGTCAGGGTCAAGATCGACAAGATTTTTCTCTACAAGGAACCAGATATGCTGGAGCCCCTCACATCTCTTGACAGTAAAGTTTTTGTGCAGCTCCTCGACAGGGACGGAAAGCTTTTAAAAGTTAGGGCTTTTGTAGGAGAAAATTCGTCTGTGGAAGGCTGGATAAATAAAACACAGGTTTTTACTACCAAAGATTTAGTTGATATCTATTATGGCGAAGATTATGATGCCAAAAATAAAGAAAAAGAGATCAAGGATGTCGACCTGAACACAACTTCCTGGATAATAAGAGATGTTGCGAAACTTTATTTTGATCCTCTTCCGGAGAGTGATTTCAAATATGAGATATATCTCGGTCTCAAGCTCGAAGTAAAAAGACAGCGCGGTAATTTTTATTTTGTTCAGATATACAACAGTATTCTTGAGGAATACCGTACAGGCTGGGTCAGGATCGAAGACACGGGATCAATGGAATTTTTCGTCAAAGAGTTCGAAAGAAGAAAAGCGGAATATCTCAGCGCGATATCTGAGATGGACACCCAGATCAGTCTTATGAACAATTCAATCATAAGCACAAATAAAGAAATAAGCGAACTTGAGCAGAAAAAATCATTACTTGAGCTTAGTAAATACGAATCGGGAAGAACGATCGAGGATCTGAAAATAAAAAAGAGGGCAGGAGAGGACGAGGAAACCAGAAAATTCAGCGATTATATATCAACAGTTGAGGAAAAGATTAAAGAGTACAAATTCGAATCAAAAGAGTATCAGGCGAAAATAACATCGCTTGAAAAAGATGTCTTTAAATCGAATATGGATATTGACAAATATACCGCCCGTATCGAAAAGCTAAAGAAAACCATCGAGAATATTAAGGCTGGAGTAATTGAAACTGAACCAGTTCAGGTAGTTTACACTTATGATGAATATGAAGATGAGGAAGAAAAGAAAACGATACAGCTTCCTCCTAAAGAAGAGCAGGCTGCCGAAGAAGATAAATGCAGCGCGATAAAAGACGAACTGAACGGAAAATCCGAAAGATTCGAAAAAGTCAGAGCTGAAATGTCCGGCCAGATCACCAAAGCGCAATATAATAAACTTTATGAAGAATACATGTCAACATGGTCTGATATCGGAAGACTGAAAAAAGACCTCGCATCATGCGAAGTGATGTCGAAATCACAGCATATCGCGCTTTACAATGAAGCATTGAACCTGAAAAAAGATGAGGAATATGACGATGCTCTAGAACTTTTATACGAAGCGGTAGAATTAAAAAGTGATTTCGATGAGGCTTACTTCCAGATAGTATCTATCCTGATAACACAGGAGGATGACAAATCTGTAAGCCAGTATATCGATAAGATCGGCGACAAGGAGAAAAGAGGTAAAATGTACTATAAGAGAGCGCTGACCGTAAGAGATAAGTACCCGAAGAATGCTCTATCTTATCTCCAGTCAATGGCAAGGTTTTATAAGCCTGAACTGGCATATTACCATATCGGTCTGATCTATTCAGAAAAATATTCAGATTATGAAAATTCAATTAAATTCCTGAAGAAAGCTGTTGAAATAGATAATAAAGACCCGAAGACCCTCGAGGCTCTCGGCGCGAATTTCCTTGATCTGAAACCGCCTAAGGGAGAAGATAAGAAAATTTATGTGGTCAACGCTTTAAAATATCTTGAAAGAGCTTACAAAAATTCTTCTGAGTATAAAAATAAGGATGTTCTTTGTGCAAGGTTGAGTCAGGCTTATAACCTCTCGGAAGATTTCACGGAGGCTCTTAAATACGCCGAAATGTCAATCTCGATCTCGAAGCTTAAACCGTTCGGGTTCGGAAATCTCGAAAAAGGAAAAGCTCTGATCAGTCTTGGGAAAAAATCAGAAGCAAAGAAATACATTCTTGAAGCTCAGAAAGACCTGACTACGAGAACAGAAGCTGAATTCTGGCTTAACGAGCTGGGAAAATAGAAATACTTAAATCGCTTACTAGTGTTCGAATTATGAAAGTCGTAGAATTAAAAGATTTAAAAAATATTCCAGTGTCATTTACCCTCGGGTCGTTTGACGGCTTTCATAAAGGCCACGCAGTTCTGCTGAACAGATTAAAAACCGCAGCGGATATGAATGGATCCGGTACACTGGTAATTTCATTCTACCCTCATCCAAGACAGGTTATCGACTCTGAGTTCAACCTTAAACTCCTGAATGACAGAGATGACAAAATGTCGATCCTGACATCATTCGGAGTGGACTATATCCATTTTATAGATTTCTCTAAGGATTTTGCTGCAACAGGATTTGACGAGTTTTACGAAAACAACATCTTTTCAGTTTTAAAGGTCAAAAGTATTATTATCGGAGAGAACCACGGTTTCGGCAGGAACAGAAAAGGAAACAGCGCACTTTTGGAAGAGATATGCAAAAGGCATTCCGTTGAACTGATTAAAGTTGAACCCGTCAGCTATAAAAATTCCTCAATATCGAGCACAAGGATAAGAAACTGCATTGCGGAAGGAAATTTTCACGAAGCCAACACTATGCTTGGCTATGAATATTCTCTTAAAGGAACTGTCGAAAAAGGCAAGGGCATCGGAAAAGAGCTTGGTTTCAGCACAGCTAATATATCTATGGTTAAAAGCGAAAAAGTTATTCCCGGCTACGGAGTGTACCTGACAAAAGTTGTCCTTGAAGGTACCGAATACTTCGGTGTCTCAAACTGCGGACACGGACCGACAACAGCAGGTCAGGATTCTCCTCTGCTTCTTGAGACTCATATATTTGATTTCGATATGAATATTTACGGTAAAGACATTATAGTCCGTTTCATAGAAAAAATACGGGATGAGCATAAGTTCCCTTCTATCGGTGAATTGAAATTTGCAGTTGAAAAAGATATTAAATTTGCTAAATTTCAGATTAACAAGTTAAGAGGATCAGAATGAATGTACTGATCATGTCGGATACGCATTTTTCAAAAGGATTTTCGCTTAACAGCAATATTCTTCAGCATATTTCAATATCCGATATGATAATTCACTGCGGGGACTTCACGAGCAGGGAGTTCTATGACTTTCTCAATACCTCAAAAAAACTGATCGCTGTAAAGGGGAACAATGACAACCAGCTTTCAGCGATACTTTCATCAGAAGCCAAAGCGGATATCAGCGGTTTCGGCATAACGGTAGTTCACGGACATTTTCTAAGACTTGAAACCCTGCATCACAAATACAGTAATTCTGATATAATAATATTTGGTCACACGCACCACCCTTCCGTTGAAAACTTTGAAGATCAGCTCATCATAAATCCCGGAAGTCTGACCGCCAACAGATATCTTGATTACAACACTTTCATAATGATGACTTTGAATGAAAATCAGAAACCGGTCGTTAACATTTTTAAAACGGTTTAAGGAGGCACATAATGTTTAAATTCGGGTTTTCTGAAACTGAAGATCTCAGAAAAAGAGGTATAAGCGAAGAACAGGCTTATGAGCAGCTCGGAATTTTCGAAAAAGGAGCCCCTTTTGCCGATATAATCGAACCGGCATCTGTTGAAAAAGGCATAAATGTAATACCTGAAGATAAATTTTCTTATTATATGGATATCTTCAAACTTGCGAGAAACGCCGGAAGAATTACTAAATTCGTTCCGGCATCAGGAGCCGCGACAAGAATGTTCAACGACCTCATCAAAACCGGTAATAATGAAGTCAGCGAAAGCGCAAAAACAACACTTGAAAAGATCAGATCATTCCCATTCTTTATGGACCTTGAGAACCTTTTCCTTTTTCACAACATGGACCTGGATTCTGTTATTGATAATTCCAACTGGAAAATTCTGACCGATTACCTGCTCCACGAAAAAGGACTGAATTATGCGGACAAGCCCAAGGCTCTTTTAAAATTTACAAAATACAACGGGTATTCCAGAACTGCCCTTGAAGAGCACCTTTATGAGGGTATCTCGCTTACCTGCGACAAAGAAAATGTCGTCAGGCTTCATTTTACTTTTACCGAAAAATATATTCAGAAAGCCAGAGAGATAATATCTGACATGAGAGAATATGCCCCCGGAAAAATATTCAGCGTGGATTTCTCTGTCCAGAAACCTTCCACAGACACTATTGCGGTTTATACCGACAACACTCCGGTCAAAAACGAAAGGAATGAACTTTTATTCAGACCGGGAGGACACGGAGCCCTGATCGAAAACCTGAACGATATAAACGGTGATATCGTGATAATCAAGAATATAGATAATATCGTTCACGAGGATCACAGAATAGTCTCTGACGATTACAACAAACTGCTTTGCGGATATCTTATAGAGATCGAAGAAAAGATCCGTTCATTTTTGAATAACTCACAGAATTGCGGTCAGGATATGATAGAAGAGATAAAATTTATGTCAAGAAAACAGCTATTCACTGATCTTGACAAATGCCTCCAGGGAATGCCGGAAGTCGAAAAGAGAGAATATCTTTACAGCTATTTTAACAGGCCTATAAGGGTTTGCGGAATGATAAAAAACACCGGAGAACCCGGCGGCGGTCCGTTCTTCGTCAGAAATAAAAAAGGTGTTTCGCTTCAGATAGTGGAATCGTCACAGGTAGATATGAACGATCCTGAAAAGAAAGCTGTCTTCATGAATTCGACTCATTTCAATCCCGTGAACATTGTTTGTTCCTTAAAAGATCATTTTCATGACAATTTCGACCTGAATAGTTTTGTTGACAAAGATTCGTATTTCATCTCAAGAAAAACCTATAACGGAAAAGATATAAAGGCCCTAGAGCTTCCCGGCTTATGGAACGGCGCAATGTCAGATTGGATAACAGCATTCGTTGAAATACCGGAAGAGACATTCTGCCCTGCAAAAACCGTCAACGACCTTTTGAAACCGGAACGATTCTGTAAAGAAGATATACAGGCGGAAATACAATGAAAATAAGTTTTCTGATAAAAACTTCCATTTTTTTGATTTTATTATTGTTTCAGTTTGCAAACGGAATAGTTTTTTATTCCAACCCGGAAGATCTGTCAAAATATGCCGCTACCGGGCTTTATCCTGAAAACAAATATACTATAAAGATCCCGCTGAACACAAACTGGCAATTCAGGTTTGAAGGTGAAGAGGATTGGAAGGACATATACATTCCTTCAGCTTATGACAATTTCGATCCGGGAAAAAATATTTACTTCAGAACGAATTTTTTCATAGGCGGTAAAAAATCATCCGACCGCAGCTACAAACTCGTTTTCTATGGAATAAATTATAAGTGCAATGTTAAAGTAAACGACGTGTTCGTAGAAAATCATTCGTCCTTGAATTCATTTGAAGTCAACCTGAATAAAAACCAGCTGAATTTTTCAGAAACAAATACCCTTCTTATAGAAGTTAACAACAGGCTGACAAAAAATACGATACCTTCGGAAATGCAGGTTGACGGATGGAGAAATTACGGGGGTATATTCAGAGATGTATATCTTCTAATAAATTCACAGACATTCATCTCCGGAGCCGATATTAAATATTATTTCAATGCGGACAGGAGTAAAGTCAACGCTGAGATCACTGCCAATATCACAGATAATAAATTCATTAAGGTGAACGAAACTGATTCCGTTCTTTATGAAAACAATATCTATTCATATTTCCAGATAATTGACCTAAGCACGAATCAGCCTGTTCTCACTTCGCAAAAAAAAAATATAACCGTTCAGAGGTATGACAGCGACAATGTAAAATTCAATTTTGAGATAACAAAACCAAAACTTTGGTCACCCGAAGAACCGAATCTGTATTTATGCTCGATCTATCTCGGTAAAATCGATGAAGCAAACCAGGAGAGCGAGTTCAACAGATATGACATCAATTTCGGCTTTAAGGATCTTAAGATTACTGCGAACAAATTCTATCTTAACGGAGAAAGATTCTTCGTTAAGGGTGTAGCAAGATACGAAGATGTGAAAAGCATGGGAAGCGCTATCACATATTCAAAAATGAAAAGCGACATAGAAAAGATCAAAAATCTTGGAGCAAATGTCCTTTACTGTAACGCTTTTGCTCCTCATCCGTATCTTCTTGACCTGTGCGACAAATACGGTTTGTTCATTTTGGAAGAGCTTCCTGTAAATTCAGCTCCGGCCGCCTCGGTCAGAGACAAAGATTTTATAAATCATTCTCTCAGTATTTTGAGCGACACTGTTATAAGAGACAGGAACCATGTAAGTCTTTTCGCTGTCGGTCTGGGATCGGGTTATAACGTTTACGACCTTCTAACCGTGGATTTTATAAAAGACCTGTCAGATAGAGCAAGAGAGTTAAATGATGAACTCTTTACTTTCATAACATCCGAATTCACCCAGTATGAAGAATATTATAAGCTTACTGATTTCAATATGATCTCGCTAACCAATTATCTTTCAGAAATTGAATATAAATATTCCCTGAAGAATATAGCGAGGAAAGCCGCATCTAAGCCTATAATAATAAATAATATTCTCACCAGGGTTTATCCCAAAAACCAGAACGGATGGGCAGATCCTTTCAGCGAACCTGCACAGGCAAAAAAGCTTCTTGAAAGTTATAATTCTGTACTGGAAGAGGAAGCGATTTCCGGATTTATGGTCGATTCTTATAGAGACAGGCGCAGCGAAGTTTCTCTTCTTACGAATCAGCCCGGTGACGACCTGTATATCCTCAGGAACGCGCTGATCGATTATGACGGTTACGAAAGACTTTCATTCAGAGTGCTTGACGCTTTATTTAAATCCCGAAAAGCGCCAACTCTGGCTCAGGGAGAATATGCAAAAGCCGAAGTTAATATTTATTTCATTCTAGGTCTTTTCATCACCCTGCTTTACCTTTATATGCTTAAACGAGAGCATTATCTATTCGTCAACAGCCTTAGAAGCATTAAGAACCCGGATGCTTTCTTCATCGATATACGAGACCGTAGAGTAACGCAGATTATGCAGGCTTTCTTCATCGGACTGATATCCGCGTACGGCATATCGGCTGTGTTTTCAACGATTTTTTACGAGTTCAGACAGGATGAAAATTTTGATTTTTTTATTACTTATTTTATCAGGAACGATATCCTTAAAAAATACCTGACATTTTCAGCATGGGAACCTTTGATATTCATAGTTTCTTCAATAGTTCTGATCATGGCGGTACTTATAGTAATAGCTTCTTTTCTCAAATTCATTTCTGTTTTTTTTAACATGAGATACTCCTTCCCTATAGCTGTCTCGATGGTGTTATGGAATTCTATCGTATATGTCCCGCTGATTCCGGTTTCGGCAGTACTTCTCAGGTTGTTTTCCTCAGGCATTGTAAAGTTTGTGGTAATCCTTTTTATTATACAGACTGCATGGTTCGTTATAAGGCTGTTCCAGATCATGGCGGTATCTTTTAAGACCACACTTCTAAAAGTATTATGGGTCAATTTCCTGATAATTGTAGTTTCATTCCTTTTGTGGACATATTTCTTTGATCTGGATGTAAACAGATTCAGCTCGTTTTTCTATCTTATCGATCTTCTTGTCAAATAAAAAAAGGGCGGTCGGCCGCCCTTTTATTCTATAAATACTGCTCATCCTCAAAATACCATTCATTATAGTGCTCTATTGATTTAATAGCGGTTGCCGCATCTCCGCAGGCGGTTACTATCTGCCTTTGTTTTTTATCAGTGATGTCGCCGGCTGCAAATATGCCCGGAACATTAGTACGCATTTCTTTATCGGTAATTATGTAGCCGCCTTCATCTTTGCTGATTATCGAAGGCACGAATCCCGTGCCGGGCATGTATCCTACGAACACGAAAACTCCGTCCACTTTGAAATCTGTCACTTCGTTCGTCTTTATGTTCTTTATTTTAATATTGTTCACTGCAGGCGTCCCTTCGATGGCTTCAACGACACTGTCCCAGATAAAATCTATTTTCGGGTGCTTAGCTGCTTTTTCCTGAATGATCTTAGTTGCTCTCAGCTTATCCCTCCTATGAATGATCGTCACTCTTTTTGCGAATTTAGTCAGATACAATCCCTCCTCTACCGCAGAGTCACCGCCGCCTATAACCGCAACATGTTTGTCTCTGAAAAACGCGCCGTCGCAGGTAGCGCAATAAGAAACGCCTCTTCCGATATGCTCCTCTTCGCCGGAGCAGCCTATCCTTCTCGGAGAAGAACCTGTAGCTATAAGTATCGACTTTGTTTTGTATTCGCCTGAATCAGATTTGATCGCGTGCCCGTTTATGCCTGCTCCCACTTCGATCGAAAGCACCTCTTCGCTTTTAATTTCGAGTCCGAAACTCCTCGCCTGATTCTCCATCTGGGCAACCAGTTCAGGTCCTCCGATATTCGGCGTTCCGGGATAATTCTCAACTTCAGCGGTTATAGAAACATTTCCGCCTGGCATCATTTTTTCGAGCATCACAACATTCAATTTCGATCTTGCGGCATACATTCCCGCTGTCAGGCCTGCAGGTCCTCCGCCAATTATTATCAGGTCGTACATTTTATATCCTCCAATTTTTATTTTACTACTTAGCAATTTCGCTAAGTAATATAAACAATCGATTTTATGTTGTCAAGAGCATTTCTTCTTATTGACGATTCTTTCATGTTGAAATTACTTCATATTTCAGTTAAATTCCCGATCTAATTAACTGCGAAAAAAATTATGCCTGTAATGCTGATATCTCCGCCCTTTGTTCAATTAAACTCGCCTTATTCGGCTATCCCCTATCTTAAGGGTGTTCTGAGCGCAAACGGGATCGGCTGTTCAAGCCTTGACCTCGGGATCGCTATTGCCAATAGACTGTTTTCGGTAGAGGGTCTGAATGCGCTATGTGAATTTATCGCTTCGGAGCCTAAATTCAAGAATGAAGATATTGATTTTTTTATAAAGCGCAAAAGTGAATATTTAGAAACGATCGAGCCTGTCGTCAGCTTTCTGAAAGATAAAAACCCTTCTCTTGCTTCGAAAGTCATGAGTCTGAATTATATGCCCAAGTGGAAGATGTCGGAAACTGCAGTGCCGCATGATTTTGTAAACACGGATGATTTTGAATACAGCCGTTATATAGCCTCATTGTACATAGAAGATATATTTCTTTTTTATAAAGCGGTCTGCCCTGAATATGATCTGTCAAAATACGGCGAAAAATTAGCCTTGAGTCCGCCCGTTTTTGATAATATTTACAGATCCGTCGTGCAGAATGATGATATGATATCAAAACTGATCTCTGAGGAATTAAATAAAAATGATTATTCAGATTTTAATATAATCGCTTTTACCGTACCGTTTCCCGGAACGCTTCTCGGAGCGTTAAAAACAGCCCGCTGGTTTAAGAAGAATTATCCTGATAAAATAATCGTTCTTGGAGGCGGCTACATCAACACAGAGCTCAGAAGCCTTAAAGAACCTAAAATATTTGAATTCGTTGATTTCATCTGTCTGGATGACGGAGAGGTTCCCCTTATTAAAATCATAAAATACTCTCAAAAGAAAATAGCAAAGAAAGACCTGGTTAGAACATTTTATATTGAAGAAGGGAAAGTGGTCTATTCAGACAATTCAGATATAAAGTCGTCTTTCAATAGAGGCACTCCAGATTATTCCGGCTTCAATATGGATGATTACGTACCTTTGATCGAAACTTTAAATCCGATGATGAGGCTATGGTCAGAACGGAATACCCTTAAATTAAGACTTGCGCGGGGCTGTTACTGGCACAAATGCGCCTTCTGCGACACAACTCTCCCCTACATTAAAAATTTTGAGCCTGAAGAGATCAAAAATATTATCGAAGATATTAAGCTTATGACTGCTCAAACCGGCTTGAATACTTTTCACTTCACCGACGAAGCCATTCCTCCCGCACTTGCGGTAAAGCTGTCGATAGAATTGATAAGAGAGAAAATTGAAATAACATGGTGGGGAAATATCCGCTTCGATAAAGCGTTTACCGAAGATGTCTGTAAACTGCTTTATACCGCAGGCTGCATAGCTGTAGTAGGCGGAATGGAGTCGTGCTGCGATTCGACTTTAAAAAATATGAATAAAGGTGTTTCGGTTGAAGATGCTGTGCGTACTATGTATAATTTTAAATCGAATTCGATCCTTGTTCACGCATACATGATATACGGTTTTCCCGGTGAGACAGTAGCTGACCTTGTCGATTCTGCCGAAGTTCTGAGGCAATTATTCAAAGAAGGGCTCCTTGATTCGGCTTACTGGCACAGATTTGCTCTAACCAGACATAGTGAAGTTTTCAAATACAGCGGAAGATTTAACATTTCTGTTCCGAACAGAGAGTTGAACCCTTTCGCGAACAATGATGTGAATTACATAGATATTTCGGGTTCCGAAATTGACGATATGGGAAACGGGCTGAAAAAAGCTGTATATAATTTCATGCTTGGAATAGAGCTTGATAAAGATATAAGATCATGGTTCGACTTAAGCTTACCAAAGCCGAAAATCAAGAAAGGTTTTGTCCGGAAGATCCTGGATAGTAACAATTACGGCGTCAATACCGACAGAAGAATTCTGTGGCTTGGGACAGAAGCTCATATCAGAAAAAAAATCATCGAAATAAACGGGATCTCAGGAAAGATCGAATACGAACTTCCGAAAGATATTGCAGACTGGCTCTGTAAGCTGATTAATGAAAGCTGCATTTTTTCAACTGACGGTGTAAAAATTCAGGTTGCAATTGCTTCGTTCCCAAAAACTTCCGGCCTCGGGTTTTCCGACTTCATTAACAATGAGATCTGGGACGATCTGTTCGATGCCGGTCTGATAATAATTTAGCCCGAAAATTCATTGACAAAATATAGTCAAAACATTATATTTGGTCTGATTTTGGAAATGCACCATTAGCTCAGTTGGATAGAGCAACGGATTTCTAATCCGTAGGTCAGTGGTTCGAGCCCACTATGGTGTACTTAAAGCCTCGTATTCGGGGCTTTTTTTATTTCATTTGATACTAAAATTGCTTATATTTTAAATATGTAAGACAAGCGGAACAACATGAATAAAAGAATTGAACTCCTTGCTCCGGCGGGAAATTTCGACAAGCTGAAAACGGCAGTGCTCTATGGCGCAGACGCTGTTTATCTGTCAGGCAAAGATTTCGGAATGAGGGCTTTTGCAGGTAATTTTTCTGATGAAGAGCTTATCGAGGCTAAAACTTTCTGCGCTTCGCAAAAAGTTAAGCTCTATGTAACAGTAAATATTATTGCTCAGAATCATGATCTGAAAAATATTGAGAAGCATCTCGCTTTCCTGAATGAGGTCAAAGCTGATGCCGTTATAATTTCAGATCTTGGAATTATGGATATGTCCCTGAAAAAATTTCCTTCGCTCCCTGTACATGTATCCACGCAGTTTTCTGCTATGAATTACAACACTGTGAACTTTCTTTACAATATGGGTGCCAAAAGAGTAATTCTACCACGAGAACTATCACTGACAGAAATAAATGAGATCAGAGCGAATTCAAAAGCAGAGCTTGAAATTTTTATTCACGGAGCCATGTGCATGGCTTATTCAGGCAGGTGTATGCTGAGTTTTCATACAAAGAACAGGAACCCGAATAAAGGGGAATGCAATCAGACATGCAGGTTTAAATACGATATCACTTCAGAACAGATCCCTGAAGGTTTTTATATTGAAGAGGAATCGAAAAAAGGAACATATTTTTTTAATTCAAAAGACCTATGTCTGATAGAGAATATACCCGAGATCATTTCATCGGGGATATGTTCGGTAAAGATCGAGGGGAGGATGAAAACACAGGGATATCTTTCAACAGTCGTAAAAACATACAGGGATGCAATAAACCTTTATTACAAGGACAAAAAAAAATATAAATACGACCCTTCATGGATGGAAGAACTCACCAAAGTATCGAACAGAGGCTATACCACTTTCAGATTTAATGATATGTCTGTTCCGGCCGATCAGAATTACGGCTCGGGGAAAGCTGAAAGTACGCATGATGTCGCAGGTATTGTGAAAGAAATAATAGACAGAAAATACCTTGTCGTGGAAGTAAAAAGCGCGTTCCATGCCGGAGACGAGATCGAGATAGTCATCCCTGAAAAAAGAGTACTAACGGTTACTCTGGATGAAATTAAAGATGTTGTAGGCAATCCTGTCGAGCGTACAAACCCGAACCAGATCGTTCTCATACGGCACTGCAAATCCGTGATCCCGGGATCAATAATAAGGATCAGGAAATAAAATGAGGGAATATGTAAAAACGACCGGTATTATTCTCGATAATTCAAGTGTGAAAGAGAATTCTGCCGTTATTACTGTTCTCACTCCTGATGCAGGAATTATTTCATTTGCAAAACACGGGTATTATTCCAAAAGGAACATCTATAAATCCGTACTTCAACCTATAAATCTGATCGACATTCATATGGAAGAGCATAACGGGAAATATAAGTTTATCGAAGGTTCGCTGATAGATAGTTTTGACGGCATCAGAAAAGAATACAAAAAAACTGCTGCGGTCCTTAGCGTTTTCTCGTCTCTTACCAATTCCGAGATATACGATCAGAAAGATTATAATCTTATTTATACGCTCATAATGAAGTTCCTAAGATCTGTTAACGAAAAAGACCCGTGTCTGCTGACCATTTCTATCTACTTCTTTTTTCAGCTTGTATGGTGTCTCGGAATATCTTTTACTTTTGAAAGCGGTAAACCTGAAGGATTCAGATATCTTGATATTGAGAACGGAACATTTTACCGCAATGCTGCCGATTATGAAACAGGAAATCATATCGCAATTTCCGATAAACTTTTCAGTGTCATGAAGAAATTTATCAATATCAGGTTTGCAGATATAGATAAATTGGATTACATTACAGTAAATGAATATAATGAGTTCAGAAATATGTATAAAAGGTATACCGCGTATCATTTCAGTAAAGCTATCATCATACTCCCGTCGATCATTTCGGAGGCCGGATAATGCTGACCGCTAAAAAAGACAGATTCGAAAGCAGGAATGAAAAACTCCTGAACAAAAAAATATCTTCTCGAGAACTGAACGATCCTTTAGAACTTGCGCTCGCTTTCCTTACGGCAAAGAAATTCCTGTGTTCAGTAAAAGATCCTTCCGGCTCCTACAGAAAAGTATGGAGTTTCGGCTCTTTTGGCGAAAAAATGGTTGATAGTCTTATTCGTTCATGGCAGAACAGTACTTCTAAAAAGCTGGGTAATATAAAATACATCGATGAAATAACAGATAAATCAGGAACAGAATATCTTATAGAAATGTTTGACATTGAAGAGAACAAAGTACCATTCGGCTTTTCGCGCGTAACTGAATTAAATGAAAAATACTTTGAAACTGAAAAGTTTATTTTCCACAGCAAAACCTCTAAGAAACTTATTCTGGAATATGCTACAGTCCCTTCCTCTTCCAAAGATATGCTTATGACATGGCTTGATTTCATTGCAGAATATTTTGAAAAACTGGGTCTAAGATCCGATGATTTTGAGATCGAATTTCAGAAACTTGAAGATCATCCGGAATCAGATCATTTTTTCTTTCAAAGATACAGCATCCAAAATATTTTTCAATTCGGCCTTGAAGAAATTGCCACAGTTTCAGATAAGATCGACTTTGAATTTGAAAATTATGAAAAAAGATTTCCTGATGAAAAAAAACATAAATGCTTCGTCCATGACGGGTACAGAGGGACGGACGGATTTCCCCATGTCATAGATGTAGAGATCGATGTGAACAAATTCATTCTCGCAGTTCTGCTTAACAATTTTCATCAGGAAAGAGTAAGAACATCAACTCTAACATCCCTTACGCTGCCTCAACAGCTTGCGCCGATAAAGTGCGCTGTTTTCCCTCTCAGCATTATAGACAAAAAAACAAAAAATTGTGCGGATGAGATTTATAAATCTTTTTCCAGGCTATTTGAAACCGTAATTGAAGAAAAAGGAACTCTTGAAATGCGCATGATCCAGTTTTATGAATCCGGCGTGCCTTATTACGTTGCAGTTGATCCTGATCTGATCGATTCCGGCCTGTACACTCTCTATGATAACAGATACGGAACAAAGTCTGAACTATCCCAAGATGAAATTGCGGAATATATAGTATCAAAACGGGATGAATGATCAAGTTTTCTGTTTATGTTTTCTTTCGTAAAAATAAATTAAATTCCCTATACCTATAAATAAAAACATTACGATCTGAGACAGGCTCAATGACGCCAGTCCTTTATCTGCTTTCTGGTTATTTATTTTATCCGCACCGTGCCTGACCCTTAATTTCTCATATTCGGCGGCACCTCTCAAACCGAAAAGCATACCGTCCAACTGACCGGTTTGAAGATAAGGGACAAAATCCGGACCTATTACGGCCGTTACCCCTACTCCAAGTTTGAACCCGAATCTTTTTTGAAGAATTATATAGCTTTCGGTATGATCCGAACCAGAAATAGACATTATGTATTTAATGTCATCCATGGTTTTAATACCTCTGAATATTTTCCCTTCTTTACCGAAAGTTGATTTAAAATCCGAATAGGAAGAAAACAGCATCATATCAACATCAATGGGGAGATAACCAAGCTGTATATATTCAACACCGTTTTCAATTTTACTATATTTTTCTTCTTTCGTGATGTTAACCATAAGGTTTTCACCCAGACTTATCCCTGTCACATAAGGATAATAAATAAATATCCTTAGCTTTTTATCCAGGCACTGCTTTATAAACTGCTCCGCCATAGGAAGCAATTCCGCCTGAAGTGTCGGGTCAAATGCCCAATCAACAAATACTGCATCACCTTCACTCATCCCTTCAATAATATTGTAAACTCTTTGTGTTTCCTTGGATATTGAGAATTCCTGGTCGAACATGTTCGGTATCCAGAAGGGAATTATACATGAAAGAAAAATAAGCAGAAATATCCATCTTCTATCAAGCTTCTTTAAAATATCAATAAGTCTTTCCAACTACTTCCCTCATGTGTAAAAAAGGGCGGAAATGCCCGCCCTTAATATTTAATGCATCTGTTCGTCATCAAGCTTAGGTTCTTTCTGTAAGTATTTAAAATATATGAATAAAAATATACTTATTATCATTGTCAAAACTATTGATGCGGTATAGTTATCTGCGATAACCTGCGCTCTTCCGATGAATAACGCTATCCTTCCCATCACAGTCGCGCCGAATGAAGCACCGAAGTTGATCATAAGGATAAGAATACCCACTCTGGCAGTTCTTCCCAATAATCCTTTATGAGGTTTTGAAAAGAAGAAATACATAAGGCCGGAAAAAGTACCGAATATAATTACGAACCATTTCGATATTTCAAAGAAAGAAGGCTGTTCAAATAAAGGTTTCATCATGTTAGAACCCTGAACAAAAAGATTCTGCACCTGAACCGGGATCTCATAACCGGCTACATAAGCAAATACAAAGGCAAAATAATAGTTTGCGACCCAGGCTTTTGTTCTTGAAAATCTGAAGAACATAGTGCTTCCCATTATAAGCCACAGGATCAAGGTCAGATCATACGGCTGAAAATCAAGATAAGCATCCTTCATCGGTCTTATCAGGAACGGAACAACTACGATCTCCCATGATCTTACCCATCCGTAACCTAAGGATATTCCAAGGAATGTGTTCTCACCCAGCTTGTAAAGAGGATTGTCTTTAAACAGAAATGAAAGCATCATTAAAGTAAAAAGAACCGACATCCATATCTGAAAAGTATGGTTCAATATTGTCGAGTCAATTATAGTATTAATTAAATCCATTTCTTCTGCTCCTAGTTGCTTTTTTTGTATTTTCTTTCATAAAAATATATAAAATTACCGATGCCTATGAACGCGAACATTATTAAATGGGATAATGTAAGCGAAGCCATCCCGGCATTAGCTTTCTGATTAAGTTTTTTTTCTTTTTTGTACTGCTCTTCAGAGACATTGAGATTCTTTAGCCTGAGGTTTTCATATTCCGCGGCGCCTTTCAAGCCGAAAAGCATGCCGTCAAGCTGACCGGTCTGCAGATAAGGTATAAAATCTGGTCCCGTAACTGCGGTTACTCCTGCGCCCATCTTAAAACCGAATCTTCTTTGAAGAAGCAGGTAGTATTCCGGATGAGCTGAACCGGCGAACGACATCATATACTTTATATCGTTAAAAGTCTTTATACCCTTAAATATTTTTCCCTCTTTTCCGAATGTTGATTTAAAATCGGAATACATCGAAAAGATCATCATATCTATACTTATAGGAAGATAACCGAGATGAATATAATTAACGCCTCTTTCCATTTTTGAATATTTCTCTTCCTTTACAATGTTCGCAACAAGATTCTCTCCTAAACTGATCGCCGTCAGATCGGGATAGTAAATAAAAACTCTCAACTTGTTGTCAAAGCACTGTTTGATAGTTTGCTCAGCCATCGGAAGAAGTTCCGCCTGAAGTGTCGGATTGAATGCCCAGTCAATAAATACAGCATCACCCTCGTTCAGACCTTCGATTATATCGTAAACCCTCTGAGTTTCTTTTGAAGTTGAAAATTCCTGTTTGAAAAGCGTTGGAAACCAGAATGGAATAATACATGACAGGAAAATAAGAAGAAATATCCACCTTCTGTCAAGTTTCTTTAAAATATCTACTAATCTTTCCATATATTTTACCCGATTTAAATTTAATCTGACAAATGAGATTTTTCCAGCCCGAATGCTATCCTGATCATCATTGTTAATCCGCCTAAGTATGCTCCGAACAGAATTGCTCTTTTTCCGGCGCTTGTAGGACCGTCCATGATCCATTCACCTATTGCAGGTATCTTTGACCACATTGCTTCACCAAGAGGCATTTTACTGAGCATAATAAGTATCGCTGCAACCAGAAGAAAAGCGGACTCGATCGATTTTATTTTGAATGATCTGTATGATGCCGAGGCTACATAAAAAGCAAGAAGAGAGAAAACCGTGGCATCAAGAGGTATAAAACCGAATGTGTACATCGCATCGAACGGAGTTCCCGGAGAAACGCCTCTAAGCGAGGCAAGGATCACCATAAGAAAAATAATAGACATCTGATAAACGGAAAACCATCTGTCATTATTGTATTTTATCCTTGAATAGTTTACTCTCAGGACATTAACGACACCAACAAGAAGTCCCACTATCGCAACGCTTCTGAAACCGGTAGTAAAGAACATTTTCCAGTTCTCAAAAAATGTGCCTGCGAAAAAGAATTCCAAATACCATCCAATGGTGGCAAAAAATCCTATCAAAATCGGTATCTCTTTCTTCATTGTGTATATTCCTTAAAATTAATTTTACCTTGTAAATAACAGATCCTGCAAGAATGTCCATTCTGAATTTATCGTCATCACTATTGTCCCGATTATAAATAGGAATCCTATAGTAACTTTAGCGAAATCTGACAGTTTCAGGTTCGTCATGATCTGTGCATCTCTCGATATATACGCAGCTGCGGCATAAAGCTCTTCACCGATAAGCGTGTAATCACAAGCAGTAATGAAGAATGGAAGCTGAGCTACGGCTGTTGTACCCGCAACCTGTATCGCACCGGCTGCGAAACCCGCTTCTGAGATCAGCAGTGATTCTGCGGCATAATACCCGAAATGGAAAGCTGTAGCCGGCTTTTTCCTTGATAATATACCGGCAACGCCTGCCGCAAAAGCGAACTGGTCAGCCGCCAGGAAGAATATATTATCCTTTTTATGGTCTTCAGGATAACCTGCATCCAAAAATCCTGATGCGACCATTTCTTCTGAGATCTGCATAATTATCGGGTCGCAGGTCGGAACATATATTTCAGCTTTAAATTCAGCCACTTTTTTCGCTACGCTTCTTAATATCAGCATACTTGCAATTGTATCAATCTGGGTATAATATCCGATTCCGCAGTCATATACAACCGGTTTACCCATTTCGGTAGCCCTTCCTACTGCATCGTCTATCGCATCAAGTCCGGGAATTCTTCTTATAAATAATTTTTCCCTGTTCCTTTTCACTTTTATAAAAATATAAAAGAATAGTATCATAAAAAGAAAGGTTCCGATCAGTACATTTGTTCTGAAGGTTCTGAACACAGGGACTTGATCATAAATCACCGCCGAGCCGAAAGCCCCAACCAGACCGCTGTAGAATTTGTGTTTTAACTGAAGTTTAAATTCTTCTTCTGCCTTCGGATCGTTGTTGTGTATTGCTTTTATCAGTTCCTCGTTTATATCAAATGAAGTAATCAATCTCTCTTCTTCCAGAGGAGTAATGAATCCGTAAACCAGATCACTGAGTCTCGCATTCTCAAGTTCGTAAAGATCAAATATCGTTTGTCTTTTCTCTTCAATCCACCAGTCTTTTGCAGCTATTTTTTCAGCTCGTTTATTATCTATAAGTTCTTTCCTCTTACTGACTATGTAATCAAGTATCCTCTGATCTTTATCTCTGTACAGCTGCTCTAATACAGCCTGAACTTCCGGTTTTGTTTTTGCGGAATCAATTTTAAACTCAATCGACATCATTTCATTATTATAATTCTCATCAGCAAGCAGGTCGTCAATTACTTTTTCGTCAGAAATTGCTTTTATTGAATCAAGCTGACGATCAAACTTTCTGGAATCAAGAAGAAGTGATTCTACATATTCTGCCTGATCTGCAAGAAGAATATCTTTCCTTGACAATGTATATTTCTTCAGTTTGTCTGCAGCTTTATTAATGCTTTCATCAAGCTCTTTACTTATATATCCCCAATAAAAATCTTTAGTAGTAATGAATCTTGAAACTTCTTCAAATATTTTATCGTTCTTTGTGCCTTTAAATGCCACAAATGATCTTAGTTCATAATCATTAAGTTTTTCACCTTTTTTGTCTTTTTGTATCACACCAAAGTCAAAGTCAGGGTATTGGGCATAGAAATCATCAACAAAACCTTTTACCCTCGGATACAGAATATTAAAGTCCCTGTCCGGACTCCAGTTGTCATAGATAACCATAATGTCTTCGGCGACTTCTTTACATAGTTTTTCTTCGTCAGAAAGCACAGGCGGAGTTGTAAGTTCTTCGTTTGATTTAATTGAATCAGCTTCTCCCGCAATGAATGCAGCAGAATCTGGTGACTGTTGAGCGTAAACCGAAAATGCCAGAGCCAGTAAGATCAGCTGTTTAAAAATACTTCTCATTTCAATTCCCGTATTCTTAATTCTATTTCTATTTTATAATAACAAAACACGGTCGAAAGATAATCGACGGATTGAATTTTATCAAGCGAAATCAGATGAAACGGCAAAAAATCAGTGTGAATTTTCTGCATAAAGGTTTTAATGTTTAATTATTCCTTCAAAAATGAGTTCTGCAGGGCCTGAAAGGAAGAGTTTGTTTTTTTCATGATGAACTTTCAGCTCTATCCCGTCGGCGGTTATAATTGTCCTTGCACTAAAATCATCTGTAAGCATCATATCAAGATATCCGGATGCCGTAATACCTGTTCCGCAGGCTCTGGTCTCCCCTTCAACTCCTCTTTCATAAGTTCGGATCTTCAATGTATGTTTTTCGATCTTTTGAACGAAATTTACATTCGTTCCTTTTGAAAATCTCGCATCATATCTAATTTCTCTGCCCAGTTTTTCTACATCCTGTTTTGATATGTCTTCAAAAAAACCGACCGTGTGTTCAACACCTGTATTCAGGAAGAAGAATTCTTCGGATATGCCTTTAAATTTTAATCCTTTTGCATAGCCTTCAGGTTTTTTCATTTGAAGTTTAATTCTTCCGTCGGAAAGCATTTCGGCACTGTGTTCTCCGTCGCCGGCTTTAAAACGGCATTTTTCTTTTTTAAAATAATTTAGCTCATGCGCAAGCAGAACGGCACACCTTGCTCCATTCGCACAAAAATCGGCTTTGGAACCGTCTGAATTATAGTATTTCATCAAAAAATCAAAATCACTGCGCGACTTAGTGATAAGAATAATTCCGTCAGCGCCTATTCCGTAGTTTCTGTTGCACAATTCTATAATTTTATCTTTTTTAAGAGATCTTATCCCTGCAAAAAAAATAAAATCGTTCCCGGCTCCATGGAGTTTATAGAATTTCATTATTTGCTTCTGAATTTTTTTGAAAATTCTTTTCCGGCGTAGAGAGCTTCAATGTTCTTTTTAACTACTTCGTCACCTTTTCCGCCAAAAATAAATCTTATGCCTTTTTCGAGTTTTTCAAAATCGATCTCAAGAAAATCCGATGCGGCACCGACCATTACCATATTCATCGACATCGGAGAACTGATATTCTTTGCAATATCATCGGCATCAATAAGAATGTGGTTCTTTATTCTTTTGATCTCATCTTTTACTGCATTTACATCAGGATAATTAGCGATATTGTCGAACGCCGTACTGTTCGTTATCAGCCAGCCGCCTTTTGAAAGGTATGGAAGATACCTTAAAGATTCCATCGGCTCTATCGAAAGAATAATGTCCGCCCCTCCGAACGGGATCAAATCAGAATGTATCTCTTTTGATGATATTCTGAGATGTGACTGAACATCTCCCCCTCTCTGGCTCATGCCGTGAACCTCAGCCTGTTTCATATACAGACCCGAGTCGATCGCTGCAGAACCTATAACAGTAGCTATCGATAAAATACCCTGCCCGCCTACACCGCTTAAAATAATATCTTTTTTCATATTTTTATTTCCTTATTTATTCGCTTTCGTTTTTCTTTTTAAAGTCTGCATGCACTCTCTGGTAGGTATTATGACTGAAACACCTTTGTAATTGATCTCCTGTCTGATAATTCTTACCATTTCATCATGATTCTTTTTAAGCGGAATTACTCTTATAATGTGATCCTTATGAACTCCGAGTCCTTCGCAGATCGACACAAGCCTGTCAACAGCGTGTGAATCCTGTCCGCCGGTCATACCGGTAGTTGAATTATCCAGTATCATAACCACAATGTTTGTGTTTTCGATAACTGTATCAAGCAATCCTGTCATACCTGAATGGGTAAATGTTGAATCCCCAATTACGGCTATAGCCGGGAACAAACCAGCATCAGCCGCGCCTTTCGCCATTGTTATCGAAGCACCCATATCAACGCAGGAGTTTATGGAATTGAATGGTGGAAGTGCCGCTAGGGTGTAACAACCTATATCGGCAAGAACGTGTCCTTCGCCATATTCTTTCATTACTTCATTAAGCGCATTGTAAGCGTCAATATGTCCGCATCCGTTACAGAATTTCGGTGGTCTTGCCGCTACTATCCCGGGAACTGATTCTACCTGAAAAGGAGTTCCGGTCACGGCTTTTAGAACCAGATTCGGATTTAATTCGCCGTCCCGCGGAAGCGTTCCGTCCAGTCTGCCTGATACTTTAAGACAGTTCCCCAAATACCCTTTAAGCATCTCCTCGATCATTGGAGCACCTTCTTCGAGAACCAGTATTCTTTCACATTCGGATGAAAGTTTTTCCACCTGTTTCCTTGGAAGCGGATACTGGCTGACTTTAAGAACCGGGTACGGACAGCCTGTTTCGGGGTAGTTTTCCATCAGATAATTATAGGATATTCCGCAAGCTATTATACCAAGTTTTTTATCTCTGCCGTCAATATACTTATTAAATGGTGAGTTTTCGCTTTCAAGCTCGAATTTCTCCTGATTCGCAAGCAGCATTTTATATCTTTTTCTGGCTATCGCCGGTAAAAGAACAAACTGCCTTTTATCTTCAGGTAATTTTAATTCATTCTCGTTTTTAAGAGGTTTGACCGCAACTCCGCTTCTTGAATGTGAAAGCCGTGTTGTAAGCCTTAAAAGGATAGGCACCTGATATTTTTCGCTTAAATCAAAAGCGTGGAATGCCATATCGTAACATTCCTGCTGATTTGACGGTTCAAGCATGGGAATAAGAGCGAATCTGCCGTAATTTCTGGAATCCTGTTCGTTCTGGGAAGAATGCATCGATGGGTCATCTGCAACTGTCACTATCGTCCCGCCGTTGGCTCCTGTAATAGCTGAATTCATAAAACAGTCGGCAGCGACATTTAATCCGACATGCTTCATTGCGCACATTGATCTCTTACCCGCATAAGACATTCCGAGCGCGGATTCAGCGGCCGTTTTTTCGTTTGCCGACCATTTCCTGTGGATATTTCTTTCCTTTGCTGATTTCGATCTCTGAACAAATTCCATTATCTCGGTTGAAGGCGTGCCCGGATATGCATACATGCCTGACATTCCGGCGTCTATGGCCCCTTGAGCCAGAGCCTCATCCCCGAGTAAAAGCAGTTTTTCCATAATTCTTCCTTTTAGTTAACTTTTTGTGGAAATATATACAAAACTAACGATTTGAAAAGCGGAAAATTTACCTTTTTAAAAAATAAAAATCCGAATTCTTAGTCTCTTGAAATATACTCGCCGGTTTCACTGTATATTTTTACCTTGTCGCCGGTTTTGATGAAAGCGGGAACTTTTATGGTTTGTCCGTTATTCAGCCGTGCGCTTTTTATATAATCAAGATTTGAACTGTCTTTCTCAATATCTTCAGTGTCATCGATCTCAAAAACAACAACCTGCGGAAGTTCAACAGAAACGATCATATCATAAAAATAGAATACTTCAAGTAAAGATTTTTCACTTAGAAATAATGCTTTACGGCCTAACATTGAAGTTTTTATTTCAAGTTCTTCACAGTTTTCTTCGTCAGAAAACACAAGCGAATCATCGGGTCTGTGGGATAATTTCATTAATTTCTTCTCGAGATCGAACTTCTCTATCTCCTGTTTCGCTTCGAAAGTACATTTTGAAGTCTCGCCATTGTTAATATTGAATAACTGCATATCCACTAACTCTGAATTTTTATCGGAAAAATATACTTTCTTTTCAAGAACGTTGTACATATTCTGATTATGCTTAATGAAATTTCCTTTTTTAACTTGTTCCGCAATTATCATTTTACACCTTTTTGTAACTTTTCATCCAATGCTTTTCTTACCATAACACCCAGTTCTTTTTTTGTAAACGGTTTCTTTAAAAACCCATATACATTTTTATAATTTTTAATATCTTCACTTGAAAATCTTTTAATTCCGGAGCTTATTACAAAGCGTATTTCCGGGTTAATATTTAACACTTTATCAGCCAGCTCAATTCCTGTCATACCCGGCATAGTATAGTCCGCAACGACGAGGTCAGTTTTTCTCTTTCCCGCCTTAAAATAATTTAATGCTTCAACAGGATCGTTCATTTTTTTTACGGAGTAACCCAGACTTTCAAGAATAATCTTCCCAATATCTGCGATATTAACTTCATCGTCAAGAAAAACCACATTTTCGTTTCCCGATGGAATGCGGGGATCGGTATCGGAATCGTCAGGTTCGTATTTCTGGGGGTTGTAAGGCATGAGTACGGTAAATACTGTCTTGCCTGCATCACTTTTTACAGAAACTGATCCTTTCAGGTCTGCGATTATCCCGTTAACTACAGCGAGACCTAGACCGGTACCTTCTCCCGGTCTTTTGGTAGTAAAATACGGTTCGAATATTTTATCTGCAATCGACCCGTCAATGCCCTTTCCGTTATCCTCTACTGTCAGCTTTAGATAAAGCCCGTGGCCGAGACCTACCTCTGAAGCTTCGCTTACGTTCAACTCGATCTGAGAAAGACCTATTGTTATCTTGCCTTTTTCGCTATCGGCAGCCTGATATGCGTTCGTACATAAATTCATCACAACCTGATGTATCTGGCTCGGATCCGCATTAACTGTTCCGGATGTTTCTTCAATGTTCTGCAATATATCTATCGAGGCCGGAACAGAACTTCTTATAAGCTTTAGAGCTTCTTTAACTACAAGGTCAACCCTGACAGGTTTTTTCTCGATTTCATTTCTGCGGCTCAAAACCAGTATCTGATTTACTAGGTCTTTAGCTCTGTTCGACGCATTTAGAACTTCATTAATTCTAGGACAGTTGAAATCCTTCTGTTCGAGTTCGTATTTAACTATCTCTGAAAATCCTATTATAGCAGTTAAAATATTGTTAAAATCGTGAGCTATACCTCCGGCCAGCGTCCCGATCGCTTCCATTTTCTGCGCATTTCTAAGCTGTTTTTCCAGCTTCTTCTGATTTGACACATCTCTTTTAAGCGAAAAATACCCGTCCGGCTCGTTACCGTGATTAATTATCGGTACTACCATGATCTCCTCGTCGTAGGGGGTTCCGTCTTTTTTAGTATTAGAAAATGAGCCGCTCCATGTTTTTCCGCTTCTGATAGTTGACCATATCTCGTCATAAAACTCATTTGAATACCTGCCTTTTTCAAGAAATCTGGGCACATCTCCGATAACTTCATCTGATTTAAACCCTGAGTCAGTTTCAAATGCTTTATTCACATATTCAATTATGCCGTCTTTATTCGTTATTATAACGCTCTCATACAGCTGATCAATTATTCCCGCAAGTCTGTAAATCTGCTTTGTTCTTTCTTTTACTTTATACTCAAGTTCAACATTCATGTTTTTCAACAGTTTTTCGGCTTTTTGTCTAAGAGAAACTTCTTCAATAAGTTTTGCGTTGTTTTCCTTGAACTGCTTTTGAATTGATTTTAAACGTAAATGCGTTTTGATCCTTGCAAGGAGTTCATAAGGATTAAATGGCTTTGTAATATAATCTACTCCTCCGCTTTCAAAACCTTTGACGATACTGTCCGGATCTGTTTTTACTGTTAAAAATAGAATAGGAATATCTTTATAATTTGCGTTCGAGCTTATCTCTCTGCATACCTGAAAACCGTCTATAAGCGGCATAACCACATCTAAAAGAATAAGGTCAAATGTTTCTTTTGACAAAACCTGCATTGCCTCTTTCCCGTCTGTCGCGAATGATAGATCATAACCTTCGTTCTGAAGAAAATTGGCTACCACCTGAATATTTTTGGGGGAATCATCTATTATCAGCAGCTTATTTATCTTTTCATTCATTTCCTGCCTCCATTTTCTTTTTCAATGTAAGAATGAGATCGTTATAATTATCTAGAAGAATTTTTATGCTTTCGATATCGAATCTGACCACCGAATCATGCAGCTTCATTGCGAACATACCAAGCATGTAACACTTATGTTTTTCAGAAAGTTCTTTTAGATTCGCAGCAAGCTCTTTGATCTGTGAAAAGTTATGACTGCTCTCTGCTTTTTGGACTTTCTGCAGCATTTCACCGGATAAAATAGTAAAAAGTTTATCTCCTTCAATTATTAATTCTTCTACCTGTTTAAATTCTGCGGCATTATTTTTTATAACATCATATTTTAGGTATTTTTTCATTTCACATATAAGTTCTTCCATTGATACAGGCTTTCTTATATAGCCGTCAAATTTATGCTGAGCGATCTTCGCTCTGTCACTGCTCATGACTGAAGCTGTCACAGCGATAACAGGTATTCTTCTTAGGCTCTCATCTTCTTTTACTGATTTTATCGCTTCATAGCCATCCATAACAGGCATTCTCATATCCATCAGTATCATATCAGGAACATTCAATTTCGCATATTCAACAGCCTCCTTACCATTAACTGCCTCGATAGTCTCAAGGCCGAGTTCTTTGCAGAATTCAATAAGCAAAAGTCTGTTGGATTCAATATCATCCGCAATCAATATCTTGGCCTCATGAAATCTGATTTTTTCGTTTTCAGAAGGCTTTCTGTTACTTTTTAGGCTGTCTTTTTTATCATATCTGACATCCGCGAACTCTATAATAAAGTTTGAGCCTTTATCTACTTCGCTTACAAGCGTGATATGTCCGTTCATAAGCTCGGTTAATCTTTTTGTGATTGTCAGTCCCAGGCCTGTACCCTGAAATTTTTTTACCGTTTCGGTGTCGCTTACCTGCTCAAAAGCGTCAAATATTTTCTTCTGATCTTCATGCCTGATCCCGATCCCTGTATCGCTGACCACAATCTTCAGATCGATATTTCCGTTATTTCGTTCCGTAAATCCCGTGTCTATCCTGATGGTTCCTTTATTCGTGAATTTAATGGCGTTGCTCAAAAGGTTAAAGAATATCTGTCTAATTCGTAACTCGTCAAGATAAACCGTCCTGGGCATTTTTTCATCTGCGGATATTATCAGCTCGACATTTTTTGATCTGAGTTTTTCGTTGAAGAACTGAGAAAGATCAAAAATCATTGTTGTCAGGTCAAAATAATCATAATTAATGTCAAGTTTATTAGCTTCTATCTTTGACAGATCAAGAATGTCGTTAATTATGTTCAAAAGAGTTGCTCCGCCTGATTTTATGGTTGAAAGGTACGACTCCTGCAAAGTAGTCAGGGGAGTTTTTTTCATCAGGTCCGCAAATCCGAGGATAGCATTCATTGGAGTTCTTATTTCATGGCTCATGTTGGCAAGGAACTCGCTTTTTGCTTTCGTAGCTGATTCTGCTTTCTCCATAGCGATCTGAAGCTCATTCTGCATCTTTTTCCTGAGTGATATTTCTCTCGAGAGTTTACGGTTCCAGTATATAATCACAATTAGCAGCAGCAGAGACGATATTACAATTTTCCACACAAGTGCATAATCAATTACGGTTTTTTCAGATCCGTGCCATTTATCAAATACTTTTGTCTTTTCTTCCTGCGTAATTTTTGAAAGAGCTCTGTTCAATATACTTAACAGCTCTGTATCCCCTTTTCTTACTCCTATCTTATATTGCCTGGAAAAGCCTGTAGGTCCTACAATTTTCAGATTTGTAAGCATTTTTTCTCTTTTGTTGTACATGAATTCGGACTGGTGTCTGATAAAAAGATCGATTTTTCCTGATGATACATCCATGTATGCGCTGTTGATATCGCTGTAGAAAATCATTTCTATATCTGGATAATCCCTTTTTATAAGTGAGACATCGGAAGTACCTTCAAGAACTGCTAAACTGAGGTTGCCGATATCGCTGAGACCGTTCACATAATCAAGTTCATCTCTGCCTACAAGAACTGTATGAGATGTAAAAAGAACCCCTGTAAAGTCCATAAATTCATTTCTTTCAGCTGTCTCTGAAACGCAGTCAATTATCTGGATTTCTCCGATCTTCAGCATTTCTATTGTCTGACCCCAGCTTGAACTTTTGATCCTGTTGAACTTAAGCCCTGATTTTTTCTCTATCAGTGACCAGAAATCCGGAATTATTCCAATATAGTTTCCCTGAGGGTCATACATAGAATTTGGAGGCCACTCGGGATCCCCCGAGATCAGTATGTTACTGTGTTCGGCAAGCCATATTTTTTCTTTTTCAGAATAGTCGAAGTTTGCATTGCCATTAAAAGAATAATTATTCTTGATCTCTCCGAACCAGATTTTTTGAAGGTCAGCTTTTTCCGCAGCAGTTATATATCCAAATCCTTTATTGATCTTTGAAAGAAGTTCTGTTCTTCCTTTTTTTACTGATCCAAGATAAGTCTGTTTAAATACAGGCTTTGAAAAAAGAATTCTGAAATTATTCTCTTTTTGCGCTGTTTCAAGATAAAATTCAAGATTCTCTTTAGGCGAAATGAATATTTTTACGGAATTTTCTTCGCAAGCCTTATACAATTTGGGATAATCCGGGAAAACCTCAATATGACTCTCTGGGAAATTTTTGATTGCATACTCTGTAGTATAGCCTTCAGGAACTCCTATTTTAAAAGCGCTGAGTTCGTTTACTTTAAAATCATTTCTGTAAACGGATTTCTCAGCAAAGATAAAATATTCGACATCCAAAAGCGGAGTAGTGAAATCAAGCTCTTTCGCCCTTTCTTCTGTAAAGAAAATCCCTGCATGAACATCTGTTTTTCCATCCTTCACATCAGCTACAGTTTTTTCAAATTCATCCGCTATAAATTTTATCGGAATTCCTGTTTTTTTTCCCCACAGTTTCCATATGTTGATCAATAGACCGTCAGGCAGCCCGTCTTTGTTTGTGAATTTATAAGGTGGATTATTCGAATTGTATGATATAGTCATTTCATCCGGAATTTCCGATGTATGCAAATCAAAAAAAACGCCGGATACAATCAATACTAAAAATATATAAGTACTGACCAGTTTTACTATTTTCAAAGACATCTCCAGGCTATTCTAATTTTTTGATCTCCCGAATGAAATATCAATAACAAAATAACAATAATTCTGCTCATATCAAAGTGAAAAATAATATAAATGAAAAAGCCTGCTTACGCAGGCTTAATTTTACTTCTATTTACTCGTCAGAGAACTCGAAACTGAAATTATCAAACAATTTTCTAAATTTCAAAGCAAGTTTATCCGATACTTGATTTCCGTTTATATAGATTTGTTCTTTCTCAAGGATAACAGTATAATTTTTTATTTGATTTTTGTTCAGTATTTTGTCTTTTAAGATTTCAGATTCAAGCTTGTTGATATCCAACCCTGCTGATAGTAAAGATTCCGTATTAAAAGCTTTTCCCGCCGAAAAATCTGTTTGTTTTTTGATTTTAGATTTTCTTACATATACATTTCTTCCGCTACCTACTGCCTCAAGATTTGCGCCATAGCTGGAATTTAGATCGTTCACAATGGATTCCAGATCTGTCATATCATAGAAATCGTATGTAAACTCCGAATCGTCAACCAGAACACTAATATACATTTTTTTCGGCAATGACTCTTCACCGATCTCCATATAAGGATCTTCAGAAGATTGTTTATCTTCAGATTCTACTCTAGAATAATTTGGGTCAGCATAGCTTTTAATTACTGCTGAAATATTTTTAGAAGATTTGCCATCGGTAATTTCAAACATATCAGCAGAAACATATATTTTCTTTTCTGAAATATCTGAGACAGAAATCGACATTTCTTTCACGGTAATTTTTCTTGGAGATTGTACATCTCCAGATGTCACCTCAAACTTCCCTTCAGTTTTATCGGCAGAATTAACAACATGTTTAACAGTAAACATCCCGTTTTGTGAATAAATACTTAAAGCAAATAAAAACAAAATAGACATGCTTAGAAGTTTTCTTAAGTGACCAATGGCTTTCATATTCCTTTCTCCGTAGTTAATATTAATTTCTTACTGTTATATAACTATTTTTTTTCCGAATTCCAATATTTTTTTTAATGATTGAATTTGCCTTTCTTTTTTATTACATTTAAACCCTTATTAAAAAAGGGGATCGGTTTGCTTACGGAAACTTTCAGATTATTTTTTTCTTCATGGTTCGTTTACCTGATATTCGGAATGCTGTTCGGGTCTTTTTTAAATGTAGTAATATATAGAGTGCCCAACGGACTCTCGATAGTGACGCCGCCTTCAGCCTGCCCTAAATGCGGGCACAGAATACTCTGGTACGAGAACGTTCCAGTTCTCAGCTGGATGTTCCTTCGGGGAAAATGCTCCGGCTGCAAACAGCCGATTTCAATTGAATATCCGATCGTGGAAGCTCTGGTCGGCTTAATAACCCTCGGACTGTTCCTTTATACAGGACCTTCAATATGTCTCCTTATTTATATCCCGCTGGTCTATACGCTTTTTTGTATTATGGTTATTGACTTCAAGACATACAGCATACCTCACGGCCTGAATATTACACTATTTATCATCTGCATTTCGGGAGTTATACTGAACAGTTTTGGTAATAATTTTACAGGCGTCAGTTTACTATACTCAGTCATAGGGGGAGTGACCGGATTCGGGATACTTTATATTATCCAGACAGCCGGCAAGATTATATACAAACAGGATGCCGTAGGAACCGGTGACCTATTTCTTCTCGGGTCTGCGGGAATACTTCTGGGTCCGAAACTTATTTTCGCTGCATTTATTTTAGGATCGCTTTCAGCTGTTATTTCATACATAGTTCCGTCATTGATCAATCTGAAAAAAAGAAAATCCGAAGCACTTTATTATAAAGAGCTGGCCGATAAAATCAGCTGTAATTACCGAGATCCGGACGAAGAACTTGATCTTTTAGGATTGAAACTTCAATTGTCATACAGTTTTAATGATGCTGACTTTAATGATATTGAAAAGAAAATATATAATTATTTGAATGAAAATGATCTCAAAAACATTACGATACTAAGACTCTTTTTCAGGTTCACCGCTGTTGAAAACAAGACCAAAGCTATTGAAATTCTGAATAAATTCAAACTCGATTCTTCTGATAAGGCAAAAGATATCAGACGGGCAGTAAACGAGGATCTCATAGGTTACGATTCTCCCAAAGACAATTTTGATCTTCTGACTGACTGCTCAAAAAATATTTTATCAGGGAAGCTTTTAAAATATCTGAATGAGAATAAAGAACTGATCCTTAAAGAGAGTTTTACCGATTCTGTTGAAGATATCCTAAAAGAGGTGCAATTAATTCCGGATGTGAACGACCGGTTGAAT
>Ga0209467_1000106_pt1 | contig 149368 bp, 134 predicted proteins | sample Higcelwee11metaG_FD_187175 | JGI IMG/M metagenome (GOLD analysis project Ga0209467, IMG submission 187175) | Freshwater pond sediment microbial communities from the University of Edinburgh, under environmental carbon perturbations - High... | ecosystem: Environmental > Aquatic > Freshwater >...
CTTCCATTACATAATCCTTTTCTGCTTTTTCAAAAACGGGCAGTAGAGAGTCGAATTCGGATTTTGTGAGACCCGTCATAGATATCATGGCAGAAGGATTTTTGATTGTAGTTTCATAAAAAATCATAAGGGAGGCTCCATTATAGAATTAAAAAACAATCAAACTGCCAGCATGTTTGCTGACAATGAAAGATAATTATTATTTCCGAAAATGTCTATTCAAATAACCGTTTGAAATTTCATAATTAATTGGTATATTAAAGGTGTATATAATTTAAGGGAAGCGTTATGGATGTTCAGGCTGCAGGAATAAACAGCTATTATACATATCAATCCGCCCTTGAACGGGGATCTGACCTGATATCTTCGTCCTCCAGGCCCGAATCCCAGGCGCAGGATACCGAGATCAGCGAAGCCGCATCCCTGTTCGACAGTGAGGAACAGGTTGGTTCGGATTCCCAGACCCAGACAGATGAAGCCGCCCAGAAAAAAAGTCAGCCGTCAGAGGCAGATGCAGAGTCGCGGCTTACCTTGGACGAAAAATTACTCATCGAAAAACTTGAAAAAGTTGACGCTGAAGTTCGGGCTCACGAAATGGCCCATATTGCCGCCGGCGGAGAATATATCACCTCTGGTGCCACTTTTTCCTACCAGCAGGGCCCTGACGGAAAAAAGTATGCAGTAGGCGGAGAGGTCAGTATTGACACAGCTTCCGAACCTGGGGACCCCGAGGCAACATTACAGAAAATGCGGCGGGTGCGTGCCGCAGCGTTAGCCCCTGCCCAGCCATCCTCCCAGGATTTAAAAGTAGCATCCAATGCTGCATCCCAGGCGGCAAAAGCCATGGCTGAAATCACACAGCTTATATCAAATGAGCAGGCCGGACAGATGGAGACAGCAGTGTCCGGATATACACGGCAGCAGGTTTCCGATGCGTATACCAAAACAGGCAGCATGTCCGACCAGAATAGACCCAATCAAGATACACAAAATTCATTTCATATCGCTGTCTGAAATAAAAGTATATTGTTATGAAGGTATTTTTTTGATATTATTTGAATATCAATTGATACAAACCGGGGGTAAATATCATGGGGATGACCGTCCAAAACAATGGTTCAGCTTTACAGGCTTTTTCAAACCAAATATTGGTTTCTTCAAATAATGTAGCCAACTCCCTGTCGGACGAGTTCAAGGCGGACAGAGCGTATAATGTTGAGGCAAAAAACGGACAGGTACAAACTTTCATCTCCAAAACCCAGGCAAGCGCAACTCTGGCTGAAGATCCTCTCAAAAATGATGGTTCGTTAAAGGAATTATCCAATACGAACATTGCAGAGGAAATGATTGTGCAGATTCAAGCCCAGAATGGGTTTGACGCCAATGCCAAAATGATTCAGACCTATGATGAAACAACCGGAACCCTACTGGACACAATCGCATAAGCCGGCATGTTTGGAATAAAAACGACCCCACCCCACAGACAAGTGCGGATGATCTTACTACTAACTATTGATCATTTTACATTGTGACAAAGTTTACTTCCCTAATCCGCACCATTGCGATCCTTTTTTTGGCCGTGCTGATCTGCTTTGGCTGCGGCAAACTTAAAGGAGGCCGGACGAATCAGTCTGGCCTCCCAGGGCAAGCTGATGACCCCGAATATAACAGATCCGGCCCCCTGTCTGACACCCGTCAGAGTATTGTCCAGGCAGCCATGACTGCCGTGGGTACGCCCTATCGCTGGGGCGGCGTTTCTCCAAAGGGTTTTGACTGCTCTGGGTTAGTGGTATATACCCACGCCAAAATCGGGATTCATGTACCAAGAGCAGCGAGTGCCCAGTTCAAAAACTGCACATCAGTATCTCGGCAAAATATCAAACCGGCAGATCTGGTTTTTTTTTCAGTACCCAGAAGACGGGGGGATGTTCACGTAGGCATTTACATCGGCAAAGGTCAGTTTATACATGCACCGGGTAGGGGGCGCAAGGTTACGCGCGTCTCATTGGACAATGTTTACTTTAAACACCATCTCATTAAAGCCGGAAATTTTTTTAAACAAAATGAAGGATAATTCCTGCATCGAAAAAACACTTACATTTTACTTTATTGTTTAAAAAGCCATCTCAAAATATTCTTTTAAGATGGCTTTCACACTCCTAATGGGATCTTAAATTCAGCTTAGGCAATAGAAAATAGGGTTCAATCAACGCATGGGGAACATATGACAGTTTTGCCTGGCGTAATCCCGGTATTCCAAGATCCTGTTCCCGATTGATATATCGTGCAGTCCCTTCCAGAAATTTGGCAGTCTCGCTATTGATCATCTGGGCGGCACCCTTGAAAGTCACATCTGATTTTTCAAAGTGAACATCCCAGGTGTCAGGCGAGAGGGGACTGAAAACAGCAAACGCTGCAATTTCATCCTTTACCATCAGTATCAATCCGTTTAAACCCAAATCTTTCCAATGGGAGAAGGCCATAGCAATTGCTTCTGACTCTTCCACCAGGGAGTTGGATACTGAAGGCGTGCCTTCAAGCAAACGCTTTTCAAAACGCATCACCTCTTTGCAATTACCCTCATTCATATGGACTATCGAGTAATCTGGATACGTGCGCGTAAACTGGGCAATAAGGTTTTTTTTCTTATGCAGTTTACTGCCCTTTAACTCTGCCAACTCCTGTGTCAGGTAAACATAATCTGCCTCATCACGGTCAGAGGTAATACTGAAATAACGATCCAGATCCGGCCATATATCCACGTAAGATTCAGGCACCAGCCCGATGTTTCCGGACAGTCCTGCGGCAATGGCCTTTTTTGAAAGATCAAACAATTCTTCAGGATTCAAATCCTCTCCGATGGGCATGAACAGGGCCCGGCTGCGATCGTCATGAATCACCAGGTTTTCCTTATAAAAAAACCATGAATACCGGTACAGGTTCTGCCAACAAAAAAGATTAACATAGCTGTACTCACATGAGCAGGGCGGGTAATGGCCCAGGAAATCAAGTATCAGGGGACGGGTCTCCAGATCAAATTTCCCGGGCTTAAGTATATTTGGTTCAGTCTGCAGATCATCAGCACTGTTGCTGATGATTGGTGGGGTATTGCAGGTTTCCGAATGGCTATGACATATCATGGTTTTTCCTTTACATAACTGTTATTCAAGTTTAAAGGGGATGTGGTCCTTCATCTGCCTGAACCCGAGTTTTTCATAAAATGAACGAGTTCCCGGCTCACCGATCAATCCAATCCAGTCCACTCCCCTTCTTTTAAGTTCCTGGATCAGAAAAGTCACAATCAGGGTACCGATGCCAAATTTCCGGTAGGCTGACAGTACAGCTATATCCTGAATATAAGCATCACTACAAAGATCGGAAAGGGCTCTTCCCATCCCAATTATTTTTTTTTTCAAAAAGGCACCTGCAAACAATGCCGATTGTTCAGGAATTCGGCGCAAAAATTCGTCTGATATTTTATAATTATCCTGCCACCATCCGGCATCCTTGTAGATAGCTCCAAGCTGATCCACAGGCACCGTGCGCACAAGTTTTATCTCAAGCCCATCAAGCTTTTCTGTCCTCATACGCCTTTGTCTTTCAGTATTTTTTCTGCAAAATAGGGAAGCACAAAGGCCGCACGGTGCACCTCCGGGCTATAGTATTTAAGTTGAGATTGAACCACTTGGGGCACTCGACGTGCCGGTGTCGTAAGTTTAGGGCCCAAAGATCCCATGCATATACCGATGTGACCGCCGGTATATGTTGGGACAATAATGTTTGCATAGGCATATATGGGAAACAACGATCGTGTAACACCCATCAGTTTTTCAACCCAGTCCGGATGAAGGAAAAAGTTTTCGCCTTGGGTGGCAATCAGACCACCGGGCTTAAGCGCATGCTTTAAATCCCGGTAGAACTGACTTTTAAACAAAATTTCTCCAGGGCCAACCGGGTCCGAGGAATCAACAATAATGACATCATAACAACCAGAGCATTCCCGGACAAAGGCGGCCCCGTCTCTTATATGAACAGTAACCCTGGGATCGTTAAATCCACAAGCTATAGATGGCAAAAATTGTTTTGAAACATTAATAACCTCTTGATCAATTTCACAAAAATCAATAAAGCGGACATCATCATGACGATTAATCTCACGCAAAACACCGCCGTCTCCCCCACCGACAACAAGCACATGTTCAGGATTTGGGTGGGATAACAGGGGCAGGTGCGCCATCATTTCATGGTAACTGAACTCATCTTGTTCCGTTAACTGAATAATACCGTCAAGCACCAGCATACGGCCGTGGGAACGGGTCTGATAAAGGTCAATTTGCTGAAACATGCTTTTTTTACTGTAAAGAAGCTTTTCCACCTTCAAGGAAACGGCAATGCCCTCCCACATGGGGCAAATTTCTGAAAACCAGCCTTTATGTATATTGCCTGAATTTGTCATTTATCTATTCCGTAACAGCCTATCGATTTCCAACCTATTGTCTTAAAGCCACCCGCATCTTGTAGTGGTTACCCCCAAAATATGACAGAGCAAATTCTGCCAATTCACGGGGCTCATATGTATTACAGGAAAAAATATCCAGATATGCGGTATGGGTTGCATGGGCAAAATACCCCGATACCCCGGATGTTTCAATGGATCGTGTCATGGAGAAACCGGCAGCCGTTTCGGTTTCATCATAATGAACCGAAGATGTATTTTCCGTGTCAACAATACCAAGCTTTTCACACAGCCTGCTGACAATTTTTTTTATACAGTCCGGATCTTTTATCATATCAGAACTGCAGTCATATACATCAACGGATGTGGACATTCCCCAGGGGTTTGTGTTTTCACACACTTTTTTCCAGGCCATGGGAAGTGTTCGCCTATCCATCACCTTTTCATCACTGTTTGCCATACAGCTTCCCAACATAGGCTGAAGTATCCCCCTGTTTTGATCCGAAGAGATAAAGACCCGCTGGGATGAAAATTGTACTTTGATGGAATGAATGGCTGTATCCAGATCAATATTGTCAGCACATGTAAAAATATCTACGGCTGCATAATTATGCTCAGGCCAGGCATGAACCGTAAAATGAGATTCTGCAATAATCACGACCCCGGAGACCCCCTGGGGTTCAAACTGATGAAAGGAACTGCTGACAATTTTTGCCCCGCTTTCCCGGGCAGCCCTAAGCAGAATTGATTCTACCCCGTTCTTGTCAAGCAGGATGTCGGATGCGCAATCGTAATATTCAATGGTAATATGTCGCCCCAGAGCAAAACCCGGATCAGAATGACAGGCTCTCTGCTTTTTATTTTTATCAAGCAATTTTTTAACCGAATAGTTAGAATTCTTCCATAACAGAAGAAAATCTTTGGAATTGAGTTTCTCTTGGCAAATTTTTTTCTTTAAGCCGTTCAATCATGGATGAGGTATTAAAACGCAGATAAGGGTTTACCTTAAGTTCTTCAGACAGACGAGAAACAACATGATCCGGATTATATGCAGACGCATACCCGTTCAAATTCGGGTTGTTCGGTTCAATAATTTTGGCATACTTTAAAGATTCAAGAACATAATCGTGTCCGGCATAAACCAGAGTATCGCCGGGCAGGGCCATCAACTGCTTTAAAGAATTAAAAAAAGATTCAAGATCCCCTGAAAAACAATTGCCGACCGTGGCGTTGAACAAGGTATCACCGGTTACAATAAACCCATCTCCTTTGAAACAAAGTGAATCCATGGTATGCCCGGGGGTCAGCATCACCTCAAGTCCGGTTGCGTCTTTAAGGTCAAGAACCTGCCCCTGCGAAAGCGTTGTACAGTCAATAAAACGCGCGTTAGTTTTCTTTAAAAGGACATTGTTTCCTTTAGTGTGGTCCGCATGGGTGTGGGTATTGGTGACAATGTCAATGGGAATGTTTTTTTCTATGGCAAATTTGGCCATATCATCCGGGGCCCCAGGGTCGATGGCAATGCAGGATTTTTCGCTGTAAACCAGGTAACCCAAATTGTCTGCACCGTATTTAAACTGTTGAATATCCAAACACTCAGTCCTTTATCTTAAAACATTTCATCTTCGTCTTCCCCAAAGGCTTCTTCATCCTCATCCCGACCAGGGGTGCCGACCATGGGTTCATCATCATACACATCAATATCATCCTCATCCATGAACTGATCATCAAGATCGAGATCAAGGCCGTGATCATCGAAAATCATACTAATGGCCTCTTTGAGATTACGTTCAAAGCTTTCAGAATAGCCGTCATCCTCATCTGCGGAAAACTCATATATTTCATCATGTTCTTCAATCAGGTCCCTAAGATCGGCTTCCATCTCGGACCGGGTATAGAAATCGGCTTCATAAGCGTCAATAATTTCTTCATACAAGTCATATAAGTCAAACACCTCAACGGCATCAGAAATGGTCATTTTTTTGGCCATATGCAATCTCCCGAATTTTTATATGGTTTCTATGTTAATAATAGTTTTATGATTGTCAAATACCCAAACACCATAATGTTTGTCTCAAACATAATGGTGCCTGAATGCAGTTTCACATATTATTGCTTGATAAAGAAGGTTTTATTTTTTTTCAATCCTAAAATTAAATCAAGCATAAAAAAGGTTCTCTCGAACCTGATAAACAGATTTTTACATGACAGCTTGGACACTGGATATGAAAGGCATTGGCTAAAGGCAAAGGCTCTGGTGATTTTGCCTGAGATTTCATTATCACCTGTGCACATGGCCATGTTGGAAGTATCCCAGCCCGGGCATGACGGAATGGTCCGGTTTATTGCTGCAACATGCATGATAACGGCTGCCTGGTAGATCAGACCAGCCTGAAATTTTGTTTCCGGCGCAATGACGGAATAGATAATATCCGTTTACAAAAAAAATTTTTACACTATTTCTTTACGCCTAAACACGGGATTTTATTCAGGCGCTATTACGACATGCTACAAAGAAAAAATTAAACCTGTTTACAACTTTTTTTCATTGATCTTTTATTCTGGTAGTCGGTCAATGCCAGATAAAAAGCACCAACACAAAGTTCTGCGCAATGATAATGGTCTTCAGGCAAGGTCTGAAGATAGGCTTTCACCATATCGTCAGTAATATTCCAAACATTATCAACGGAATGCCCCTGGGCCAGGCGCACCACTGTATTGCAGCATGCTGCCGTATATACGCAGCCGTTGAAGTCAAAGGAAATAGAACTAAGGCAATTATTGTCGTCAACCATGATAAAGAACTCTACAGTGTCTCCACATACCCCGGTCCGGGTCCCATATCCATCCGGATTGTCAATCCGCTCTCTGGAACTTGATTCGTAGGCCATTTCAATTAATGTAAGAGAGTGAACGTTCCAAAAATCATGGCTTTCCATCAAAAGACAACTCCTTCAATTATATTCTAAAATCGTTTATTTGATATCATATTCATCAATACCATATTCTTATAAAATAAAAAACAGACCGGGCAATAAATTGTGCCTGGTCTGTTTTTTTATTTTATATTATATGAGGCAGCTGTTGCCTTGAGTGAGTCGGCAAAAACTGCTACATCAGCATCTTTTTTTTAAACTTGAGGTCTGGGATAAAGACCTGCACCTTTCACCAGTTCGGGAACCTTTTCTTCCCATTCAATGGCCATAATATGGAAACCTTTTACGCCTTTGCATTCCTTAAGGCGCTGCATCTGCTCAATGGCCATCTTGATGCCTTCTTGGGCTTGTTTGTCTTTATCAACACCGGCAAGACGGTCGATAACCTCATCAGGAATATCCATGCCGGGCACCTTGCTCTTCATATACTTAGCCATGCCCAGGGATTTCATGGGGGTGATACCGGCAAGGATAGCCACTTTTTCATGCAGGCCGCGGTCAACCACCTGTTTCATCCACGTTTCAAATTTAGCTGTGTTAAAGATACACTGGGTCTGGATGAAATCCACACCAGCCGCCACTTTTTTGGCCAGACGCATAACACGCAGTTCAAAGGGATCGGCAAAGGGGTTGGCAGCCGCACCAATGAACATTTTGGGTGGATCAGTAATATCTGCTCCCCCCTGGAACTTGGCTTCATCGCGCATATCTTTGACCATTTTAATCATGTTAATGGAGTCAATGTCATACACTGGTTTTGCCATGGGGTGGTCGCCAAACTGGGGATGATCACCGGACAGGCAAAGCATGGTATTGCAACCAAGGGCATAAGCACCAAGGATGTCAGACTGCATGGCCAGCCGGTTTCTGTCCCGGGATACCATTTGGATAATGGGATCAAGTCCCATTTGTTTAATAACGATGCCGCCGGCAATGGAGGACATCCGGACCATGGCGGTCTGATTGTCTGTAATGTTGATGCCGTCTACATAATCTTTGATCATGTTGGCTTTTTCTTTGATAACATCAATATTGCAGCCTCTGGGAGGACCCACCTCAGAGGTTACTGCCAGTTGGCCTGAGGCCAGTACTTTTTCCAGTCTGCTTTCAGTTTTCATTATGCATTGTCCTCCGTGATAATTTTGGATGACGCCAAGTCCTCCCTGATAATTTTTCTAGGACCGCCGCCGCCGGCAGGGCGCCAATCCTTTGCCGCAACAAGTTCTTCATACCGATCCTGCATACCCAATTCAACCAGGCGGTTCCAGATCAATTGCCATGCACAATCCACATCCGGGCTGATCTCACATTTCCCATTCACAGAGCCGCCGCAGGGGCCGTTCATTATGCTTTTTGAACAACGTGCAATGGGACAGATGCCGCCAGTGATTCCCAGCATGCAGTCTCCACAACCCATACAGCGCTCAGCCCAGATACCCTGGCTTTCGGACGCGCCCATGAACTTGGTATTCACACCTGGAAAAACCGGAATCGCATAGTTGACAGCAACGGTCTGAATCCCGCAGCCACAAGCCAAAGAAACAATGGCGTCCACTTGGCCGGCCAGTTCTTCGAGCTGCGCAACATATTCCGGGTCACATTGGCGTTCCAGGGTATGTTCCAGAACTTCGATCTTTTTGCCCTCTTTGGCACTGTTCAGGCGAATGGCGGAAGACAGAAGCCCCACCTCTTTTCTGCCGCCTGCTGCACAAACGGTAACACATTCGTTACAGCCGACCACAAGTATTTTTTCATAGGGCGCAATGTACCCGAGAATTTCCTGCAGGGGTTTTTGTTCTGCTGTTATCATGTTTTAATCTCCAAAAATTTTTATATAAAAAATAACCCGTTAAATCTCTTTCATTATGTTAGACAAGACAAGTGTATGCAACAAATCCAAAAATTGCATCGGCCACTTTTCTTAAACGGCCTGACTTGTTGCCTGACTGGCTGGGCTTGGCCCTATGGCTTTAATTTTTTCTGTAAATTCTTCCGCGGCCTGGGCAAATTTTTCACCCATAGCTGCGGAAAAATTCATCATGGCCACACGTTCGGGCTCCCACCCCAGATCTTCCAGGGTTTTTTTGATCTTTTCCACGTGGGCCGCTGCACGAATATTACCGTTTTTAAAATGGCAGTCCCCGTCCAGACAGGCTGCCACATATACACCGTCAGCGCCTTTTTCAAGGGCTTTCATCAGGTGAATGGCGTCCACTTTACCGGTGCAGGGCACCCGTATGATTTTTACATTGGACGGATATGAAATCCGCCTGGTGCCGGCCGTATCTGCTGCGGTATATGCACAATAATGACAGCAGAAGGCAACGATTTCAGGTTCAAAATTACTCATTAGTTATACCTCTCAAATAAACCATCAAGTTTAGCCAGTATCTGGTCATCTTCCCAACCCCTTAACTGAATGGCCTTGGCCGGACACTCGGCAACACAGATGCCGCAACCGTGACACTTGGCCGGACTAATTTCTGAGTGCCGTTCATTATTGATAAAGGGAACATTAAAAGGACAGGCTCTAACACAGATCAGACAGACCGCACACTTAATCGGATCTACCGTGGCATAGGCAGCCCCTAGAGTAATCTCTTTATTGGCCAACATGGTTCTGGCTCTGCCTGCAACGGCATGGGCCTGGGTGATGCTTTCACGAATCACCTTGGGAGAGTGGGCCGTACCAGCCACAAAGAACCCGCGAAGGGCCATGTCAACGGGTTTGAGTTTCACATGGTCTTCTAAGAAAAAGCCGTCTTCAGTCTTAGGAAGATTAAACAGACGTGCAAGTTCTTTGTTGGTATCCGAATTGGCAACCAGACCGGTACTTAAAGCCACGCAGTCAGCTTCAATATCAATATCCTGCCCCAGAATAAAATCATGGGTACGGACAATGGTCTTGCCTGCTTCTTCCCGGACAACAGGACGGTGATCAAGATCAAAACGAATGAACTTCACACCTTTATCCCGGGCTGTTTTGTAATAATCTTCCTGGAATCCGTAAGTACGGATATCCCTGTAAAGCACAAAAACGTTAATGTCAGGATTGACTTCCAAAAGACGCAGGGCGTTTTTAACGGCTGCCTGGCAGCAGAGCCTTGAGCAGTTGGGGTTATCCGCTTCCCTGGAACCGGCACACTGGATCATAACCACCTGTTCCATGGCTTTGATTTTGCTCTCATCGTTTTCAAGGATGCTGTCAAGATCAAGCTGGGTCATGACATTATCAAGTTCACCGAGGCCATACACGGCAGGACGGTTGGGTGTTGCGCCTGTGGCAAGGATGGTGACGCCGTGATCAATCTGTTCATATGCATCAGCTGCGGTTTTAATGCCGGTGGTAAAACGACCGGGCACGCCGTTGTGCTCTGCAACGACAGCATCAGTGAACACCTTGATGTTTTCATTGGCAGACACCTTGCCCACAAGATCCTTGACAAAGGCTGCCACATCATCACCTTCGATGGTTTTGGACAGGTTCAGTGCCTGGCCGCCAAGTACCGGGGCTTTTTCCACCAAGTAGGTAAAAGTACCCTGGTCAGCCAATTCAAGGGCAGACGTCATACCGGTTACACCGCCGCCCACAACAAGGGCGTTCTGGCTTGTGGGGAGTATATTTTCAGGCAGAGCTTTGGCTTTTCTGACACCGGATATACCCATCTGAACCAGCTGGAAGGCTTTTTCAAGGGCTTTGGCCGGAGCGTCATTGTGCACCCAGGCAGCCTGATCTCTCAAGTTTACAAGCTCAAGCAGGTAGGGGTTGAGCCCTGCGCGTCTGAGCATATCCTGGAACATGATCTCCTGAACCCTTGGGGAACCGGAACCAATAACCACACGGTTCAGTCCTTGTTCATTGATCAGGTTTTCAATCTTTTCCATGGCCTCAAAGGAACAGCTGAGTTTAAACGCTTCTGCCACTGCCACGTCAGGGTTGCTTTTGGCATTTTCCAGGATTTTATTGATATCCATGGCCTGACCGATTTCCCCGTCACAGTCAACAATAAAGACACCAATTTTAGGATCTTCACCGTCAACATCTCTTTGGGGCGGATAGGGACTTGCGTCTTCAACGCATTCTTCACTCTCTATAGCCGCACCTGCCACGGAAGCGGCAGCAGATGCCTGAACCAGGGTTTCGGGAATATCTTTGGGGCTTTCAAAAACACCACAAACATATACGCCGTCTTTAGAGGTGGTCACAGGATCCATGGTGCCGGCTTTTGCAAAATTGTGTTCGTTCAAGTCAATGCCAAGCGTTCCGGCCAGATCAATGGTTTTCTGGGTAGGCCTGAAACCGGTGGAGAGCACAACCATGTCAAAATCTTCTTTTATCATGGCTGACAGTTCTTCTTTGGCATAGGTGATCTCAAGCGATTTATCCGGCAGTTCAATGATGGTATGTGGCTTGCAGCGGATTAAACGAATGCCGAAATCTTCTTTGGCGCGATTATAGTAAGGCTCATAGTCCTTGCCAAAAGTCCGCATATCCATAAAGAAGATGGTGGCTTCAATGTCCTTACCAAAACGCTCTTTGGTGACCATGGCCTCTTTAAGGGCATACATGCAGCATACGCTAGAACAGTAAGAAACATCGTGCCGGTTAACGCCCCTGGAGCCGACACACTGGATCCAGGCTACTTTTTTCGGCGGCTGTTCGTCTGATTTTTTCACCAGATTGCCCTGGTAAGGCCCGGATGCAGACATAATCCGTTCATATTCAAGGCCGGTAACCACATTGGCAAATTGTCCGCCCCCGAAATTATCCATCACACTGGGATCGAACAGCTCTGCACCCACACTTAAGACAACGGATGCGACCTTAATCTGGATTTCCTGTTCACTGTCATCGGCTACGATAGCCCCGGCCTTACAAACGCCCTTAAGCGCCTCCACATCATCTATCTTTTCCATATCAATGGAATAAGCATAGGGTGTGGCCTGGGGATACCGCATACAGGTAGGCGCCCTTGGGTCAAGTCCCGGGGTAAACCGGACGGCTTCTGGAAATTTTTTCAAACATTCCCCGCAAGCTGTACATTTGTCAATGTCAATGAACCGAGGAGCGGTTTTTAATGTGGCCGTAAAATCACCGGCCTCTCCGGACAGGCTGGTTAGCTCTGTCATCGGGCTGACCTGAAGAAACTTTTCCCTTGTTGTTGCGGACAGATGGGGAGAAACTGTACACAAATCGCAATTGTTGGTTGGAAAAGTGCGGTCCAGCTGGGTCATTAATCCACCAATGGCATAGTCGGAATCAATGAGCAGGACCTTTTTCCGGGACTCGGAAAGATCAAGGGCCGCCTTGATGCCGCCAACGCCACCGCCAATGACGAGCACGCGTTTTTCGTCTTGTTTAATTTTTTGCATGTGTAACCTTAACGTTATCAGTTAATATCCATGTGTATCCATCTCCTGTAAACGTGTATCAGATACAAAAACAGGCAATGGATGCTTTCTTGCCTAGATCATCAACGGATTGTGCCAATACCCTTCTGTACAGCGCTGTAAACAGCTGTGTATCTGTATGACAACGGTGTGACAGCGAAATGGTCATAAAATTGTCGGCTGCGGGTATCACAAAAAGGAGTATTGATATCTTCCAAAGAAATTATCGGAACAGCAAAATTCTTGAGAACAAGTTTTTTTCGAAAACTCATAGCCAATATCCCTATCTTATTTAATGCTGCTCGATCTGGCATTGAGCAGTCAAAATTAGGTACCCTAAAGGCACGGTGGAACTGCTATCTACCTATATTTTATTTAACCAAAGATTCTATAGCAGATAATAAATCACATGTAAAATGATTACTTATTATGGAAAAATAAGATGGTCCAGAATCAGGCCGTAAAATTTTGAACCCGTGCCTTGTCGGACAGGCAGAAAAATCCATCCGAGATGGCATGTACAGCTACGGCATATGCCAATGCACCAGTCATATCCCGGATACCATGTAAAGTCGCTGGATCGCGCCGATCCTTGTGAACAACCGGACGCTTGGGCAAAACATCCGATCTCAAATACATGTCCGGATGGATTGGCAAAAGTTTGGGCAAACCCCTCTCCCGTACGAAGGGCAAATTCAGGTTTTGTAACAAACGCATTACAATTTTTGCACAAAATAACCGGCTCTATAGTCGGTTGCACTTCCGGGGTACTCTTTTCCTGTATTTGCCGGTCTGTTTTTTTACAAATCAAATCCAAGGTCATGTTTTTTTTTATCTTTCTTTCTCTATATAATATAAGGTAGCGCCTACCGGTGCAAATGAAAGGAAAAGGATATTGAGCCAGGGCACAAGAAACAAAAGGCCGAACCCGATGTGGAACAGCAGGTTTTTTCTTAGGAATGCAAATCGCTCCCTAAACGGCACCATGCGTCTGGCAGGGACAAGGTCCGTATTGTCCCAAGCCAGAAAAATACCTGCCACCACCCCTGAGACACCAATGATCGCAAGGCTTACAGGGGTAAACAGCCCTATAATCATCAGTGCAACCGATATCAGTACGGGCACCACGGTTCTGGGAATTTCCTGACGAATCAGATGCAAAAACGACCGGAATATGGATGCATGAGCACCCGGAGCTTCCTGTCCAAGCACGATTCGCTCTGTAATCCGGGACATATAATCCATGATGAAAACACAGAAAAAAATCTGGGAAATCAGATAGGAGATCAGCATGGAAAATGCCATCATAATAAATGTCAGAATCCAGGACACTATGTGCCACAGCCATATCAACCACCGGGACTCGGGCACCTGCCATATCATGGAAAAAATGTCATTGTGCCAGTAAAGCACCATGCCGGACAAAACAAGAGTCAACAACAAAACCACTGCAAATCTTATCAGTCCGAGCATCAAAAGCGACGGTGTTCTGAATGCCAGGGCAACGCCCCTAATATTGTATTGAATGCCTGCAATCAATCCCATGTTATCTTTCTCCTTGAAACCCAAAATGCTTGTTTTTCACCCCGGCACTATTTTCGTTTTCCAATTGAAACTGCCCGGGGTGTGCTTATATTAAATTTAATTTTTTACTATACCTGGCTCTATTTTTCAATTTTACAAAGGGCATTTGCATTGAAAACAGTTTATGTGGACGGAAAATTTTTGCCCTGGGACAAAGCTGTGATTCCCGTGGATGATCTGGCTGTGCTCAGGGGCTATGCAGTTTGCGACATCATCAAAACCATCGGAGGCAATCCCTACTGTCTTGATGCGCATATTGACCGGCTTTTGTCATCGGCTGAAAAAGTTGGCCTTACTCCGGTATGGACCAAAGCGGAAATCAAGAAAATCGTTTTTGAAGTACTTGAAAAAAACGCCCCTATGGATGAGGCCAATATCCGCATCCTTGTGACGGGTGGATCCAGCCCTGATTTTTTCAGCCCGGCGGATAATCCCAGACTCATTGTTCTGGTAACTGACATCCCGGCCCTGCCTGCCCAGTGGTATACAAAAGGGGTAAAGGTGATCACCTTTGTCCAGCAGCGTTCGATCCCCGATGCCAAGGCCACCAATTACATCCCTGCTGTTCTGGCCTTGAAAAAAGCAAAGGCACAAGGCGCTGTGGAAGCTTTGTATATGACCCCGGACAAAATGGTTCTCGAAGGCACCACCAGTAACCTGTTTGCCCTGGTTGAAGGCACCTTGGTCACACCTGAAAAAGGGGTGCTCAAGGGCATTACCCGAAAAACCGTTCTGGCACTTGGGGAAAAGCTGTTTCCCGTATCTGAACAGGACCTTTTCCTGGACACCCTGCTGTCTGCCTCTGAACTGTTCATAACCGGAACCAACAAAGGTATCGTCCCTGTAATCCAGGTGGATGACCATGTTATCGGCACAGGCATGCCCGGACCCGGCACCAGGGCCTTAATGTCGGCAATGGCAAATAACCTTGGCAGATCATGTAATTCACCGTCCGTAAGTTGACGGCAATATAGAATGGATAATAAAATGACACAAATTTTTTCAGACCCGGGCAATGCTGCTCATGAAGTGATAGAAGAAACAGTAGATGATCCCGAACTTAATCTTCAGCAGGCGAAGGATTTAGCAAAAAAGATTGCACTAAAAAAATGCAAAAATTGCATGATTCTGTCCTGGAAAAATGGGAAGACGGGCGAATTTTATCCAACCCGTGAATGCGGCACACAAAATATACCTGCTTGGATTTATTATGCCCAGGTAAGGGGTGCAAATCTGACCATCAATATTAATGATGGTGAATATATTTTCATGATCCTGACGATTGAGGATTTCTGACTATTGTGCTGCTCTTGCAGCGGCATTCTGAAAATAAAGTCTGCAGGAAAAGTACCAGAGATACTCAAGGGACCACTGAGCCTAAGGGGGAGCGGCTATGCCCTCCCCCTGTTATCATGACTCTCTTTAATCTTCAAACTGAAGATTCATTTACTGCGCTCATGAAGGGCCATTGGGGAAAGACGTTGCACAGGAGCCCATACTGGTGCCCATAAAAGTGGATGCACTCATATTTTTCTTTACATCCTTGCTTTTGCATTCAGGACAAATGATCCCTTTTTCTTCACCTGAAAAAACGACTCTCTCAAACTCTTTCCCACATTGTTTACACGTATATTCAAAAATAGGCATGATAAACCTCCTTCATGGATGAAACCGTCATTCAAATTACTCTAAGGTGTTTATAGATGACAAGATCTGCTTTGTCTCAAGCAACGCCCGGGAAATATTACTGCGTTTGTGTCCAAGCTGGATGCGAACAGATGTTTTTTTAACAAACTTTGCATCCACTGTTTTTTTCAGAACAGATTCAATATCAGTCAAGGTCCTGTTCATATGATCGGGGGAAAACTCCAGAACCAGTACATCCGGGGTGACATCCAGACGCTTGACCCCGGCCTTGATGGCAAAAATCCTAAGCATAATCTTCAGCAGCATATTTTCAGCAGGTTTCGGCAGTTTTCCATACCGGTCCACCAGCTCTTTTTTCATGTCCGCAATGTCTGATACCTGGGTCAGCCTTGACAGTCTTCGGTAAATGGTCAAACGCTGCTCCACCGATTCGATGTAATCGTCTGGGAACCCCGAGGACATGGATGCGTTGATTTCGGGTTCCAGGGGCTCGGGAAGATGCTCGCCCTTCATATCTTTGACTGCGTTGTCCAAAAGTTTGAGAAACATATCATAACCCACGGCGGCAATATGACCGGACTGGGAGGCGCCTAAGGCGGTACCGGCCCCGCGAATCTGAAGGTCCTTCATGGCAATCTGGAAGCCGGACCCAAGATCCCGGTGTTCCATCAGTGCTGCCAGACGCTTTCTGGCATCCTTGGTGAGCCTGGACTCATCTGCAATAAACAGATATGCGTAGGCCTGGTCGTCTCCCCGGCCGATACGGCCGCGCAGCTGGTAGATCTGGGACAGGCCGAAACGCTCTGCCTTATCAATAATCATGGTGTTGGCACTGGGTATGTCCAGACCCGATTCAATGATGGTGGTGCAGACCAGCACATTGATCTGCTGACGAATGAACTGTTCCATCACCTTCTCAAGTTCGGTTTCGGACAATCTGCCGTGGGCCACACCGATCTTTGCATCCGGAATCAGTTTTTGTATGTTTTCGGCCGTTTTGAATATGGTTTTTATGTTGTTGTGAACAAAAAAGACCTGACCCTTTCTATCCAACTCTTTGATAACAGCCTCGCGGACCAAGGTCTCTTCGTATTTGGTGATGTATGAAATTATGGGCTGGCGGTCTGCGGGCGGGGTGGTAATCAGGGAAATATCTCGCATACCGGTCAAGGACATGTGCAGGGTTCTTGGGATAGGCGTTGCAGACAAAGCCAGAACATCCACCGCAGACCGTTTCTCTTTCAATTTTTCCTTATGCTTGACCCCGAATCGCTGCTCCTCGTCAATGATTAAAAGCCCCAGGGATTTAAAGACCACATCCTTTTGCAAAAGTCTGTGGGTGCCAATGACAATATCCACTGTGCCGCCGGCCGTTCTTTTTAAAATATCGGTCTGTTCCTTTCGTGTTCGGAAACGGGACAGACATTCGATGATGACCGGATAATTATTGAAACGGTCCCTGAACGTATTCAGGTGCTGTTCGGCCAGAATGGTGGTGGGAACCACCAACGCCACCTGTTTGCCGTCGTTCACCGCCTTGAATGCCGCCCGGATGGCCACTTCGGTTTTTCCGTAGCCCACATCCCCGCACACCAGCCGGTCCATAGGCGTATCCTTCTCCATATCCAGGTGGACATCGTCTATGGCACGCAGCTGATCCCTTGTCTCTTCATAGGGAAAACAGGCTTCAAAATCGCTGTAGTAATTATCCGGACGGCTGAATGAAAATCCTTTGGCCACCTTACGCCGGGCATACAGATCAAGCAGATCTGCCGCCATTTTTTCAACTTCGGCCTTTGCCTTTGCCTTGGAATTTGTCCAGGATTTGGATCCTATTTTATCAAGCACAGGGGTGTATCCGTCCACCCCGATATACTTTCCGATGACCTCCATTCTGTCCACGGGAACGTAGAGCTTATCATCATCCTGGTAAATCACCAGAATAAAATCCTGGGTGATGCCGGATACGGTAAGGCTGAAAAGGCCCTCGTACCGACCGACCCCGTGTTCTAAATGAACCACAAAATCACCGTTTTTAAGCTCTTCCGGGGCAATGAACTCCGCTTTTAAATCGCGTTTTCCCGACACTCTGCGCCGAATGCGTTTTCTGCCGAAAATCTCATCTTCGGTCACAATACTAAAATTTTCCAGATCCGGGACAAAGCCGCAACTCAAAGCGCCCACGGTAAAATAAATGCCGGGCTTCGTGTCAGAAAGACAGCTAAAATCCCTGCAAAATTGGGGCTCTATACCGTAAGGCGCAAGAAGTGCATTCAACCGTCTCGCCTGGGCATCCTGGCTGAGTACAAACAAAATATATTTAACATCCCGCTGCTGTTGCTCAATCCATTCGACCAGAGGGGTTAAAGGCGTGGCATCCTTTGTCCTGTTGCGCAAGGATTCGGACAGCGCCCGGTTATCTGAACATTTCAGGGAAAGAATGTCTGCCTTGCTTTTGTCCTGTTCAAGCATGAGCGCTTTAAAACAAAGGGTTTTGGATGCAAAGATTTTTTCTTCTACACTCTGCCAGTCCCAGCAAATCGATTCAGGTGGCAGGCTTAATCGTTTTTCATCAGCCAGGGCATTAAAATTAAGCCTTAAGCCGTCATGGAAATCCTTTGCCTTTTCGGGCAACACATCGGCATCATCCAGGATGAAAAAAGTATTTTCCGGCAGATAGTCGAACAAGGTAGCCAGGGAATCATATACAATGGGCAACATGGATTCGATGCCGTCAAACCGCCCTTTGTCCCGGATCTGGTTGACATAATCCCGGATTCTGTCCTGGGTAAGTCCGGCCTTGTTCCCGGCCCCGCGCAAGCGGGCCTGGACATGGGGCAGACTTTTTTTTGTGATCACTGCCTCCGTGGCAGGGATAATAATGGTTTCGACAAGTTCCTTTGTGCCGCGCTGGGTATAAGGAGAAAAATAGCGTATGGATTCAACAAGATCACCAAAAAATTCCAGGCGCACCGGCTGTTTCAGCCCCGGGGAAAATATATCGACAATACCGCCCCGGACCGCATATTCCCCGGGATCCTCAACAAGGGTGGCCCGGGTATACCCGCTTGCTTCAAGATTTTCCAGCAACCCGTTCCTGTCAATCTCCTCATTGGCCATGACCAGTTCAAAACTGTTTGTCATAACGTCCTGGGGCATCAGAAAAGATAAAAGCGGCTCAACATACGTCACTAGGAGAAACCTGTTTCGGAATGTCTCGCTGATACTGAACAGGGCTGCAAGTCTTGAAGCGGATGTATCTTTATGAAAGGAGATGTTTTTGGCTCCCGGATAATGGCTGCCCGGAAAAAAAATGATTCGCTGCCGGTCGGTCGACATAAAAAATTGAAGATCTGAAATAAATGCCGCCGCTTTTTTTGCGTCCGGCAAAACAACGACCAAAGGCTGGTTCAAGCGGGGAAACAGCTGGGCAATCATCCACGCTTTCGGAGCATAGCTATCATCCATGGCAAGCATGGTATGCTTGCTTTTTTTTAACGAATTTAAAATGGCATCAATCATTTAAAGTACCTGGGAATTTTTTAAAACAAAACTGAGAATCTATCATCCAGATACCAAGTGTGCAAGTTCTAAACTTTTTTCCCCTCATTATTTTCTGGGATGAAATTCATGATGCATTTTAATCAGGTACTCCCGTGAAATATGGGTATAAATCTGGGTGGTTGAGATGTCTGAATGGCCAAGCATGGTCTGGACCGACCGCAGGTCCGCCCCGCCTTCTATCAGGTGGGTGGCAAAGGAGTGACGCAGGGTATGGGGGGAGATCGGCCGGACAATGCCGGCAACAAGCGCATATTTTTTTATAATTTTCCAGAATGCCTGGCGGGTCATGGGCTGCCCTGCCCTTGCAATAAACAGAAAGTCACTTGACAGTTGCTTTAATGCCATGGGACGTCCCTGGTCCAGCCAAAGCCTTGCAGCATCTTTAGCCTTTGAACCAATGGGTACAATTCTCTCTTTAGCGCCTTTGCCCATGACCCTGACAAGACCTGCGTCCAGATTTACGTCAACCACCTTCAAAAATACAAGTTCTGAGACCCGAAGCCCGGCCCCGTACATGATTTCCATCATGGCAAGATTTCGTTGTCCTTTGGGTGTTGTGGCCTCACAGGCGTTCAAAAGCGCCTCCACCTCATTGACGGAGATGACACCGGGCAGATGCCGGCCGGTTTTGGGAATATCAATATCTTTTAAGGGATTGGCAGTTATCAGTTTCTCTGCTGCCAGGTATTTATAAAACCCCCTGATGGAAACCAGGTACCTGGCCCGGGATTTGGCTGACAGGCCCTGGCGGGTTAAGTAAACCAGCCATCCAAGAATGGCTGTGGTGTCGGCATCTCTAATCTCCTCTATCCCGTTGTCAGACAGGTAATTGATATACGAAGCCAAATCTGTGCCATAGGCTGTGATACTGTTGGCGGAGAGCCCTTTTTCTATTGTCAGATAATCCATATATGCATCTGCCAGTTCATGCATTATTTCATCCTTTTATACTTCAGATTACAAAACCTTATCTATTCTCTATCATATTTTATTTTGGACCCGGTTTTTGGTATCCGAAAGCCCGGACTATCCCGTGGCTGCTACTGAAATATCTCGGAAAGGCATCGAAATCCGATGATGTTGGCGGTGGTGTCAGAAGGGAACAACCCCCGGGAACTTATAGTGACTGTGTCCTTGGCATTCCAGGCCCCGCCTTTGGCCACATTAAAAAACTTAGCCTTGCTGCTAGCAAACGGGGGCGGCTGGGTGTCGGCGGTCCATTCCATTACATTGCCCAGCATATCTGCCATGCCGAACACATTGGCAGCATGGTCATAGTTATCCACGGGGCTTGTGTCTGCAAGGCCTGAAGATTCAATGTTCAATGCATCCGGATTAAACTGATTGCCCCAGGGGTATTTTAAAGCCATGTCCGTGCGGGCGGCAGCCTCCCACTCGGCTTCTGTGGGCAGCCGCCTGCCGATCCAGGAGGCATAGGCAAAGGCATCATCCACACTGATTTGAACCACGGGATGGTTTCTTTTGCCGTAAAGGGTTGAGCCGGGGCCCAGGGGTTGGTGCCAGCAGGCCCCTTTAACAATGGAAGATCCGGCCTGTTTGCTCCAAATCACTTTTTCGCCCTGTTTTTTATACCGGGAGTGGTAAACGGTTCCAATCCCTTTTCTTTCAGCTGTGGTGACATACCCGGTCTGTTCAATAAAAATTTCAAATAAAGCATTGGTCACCGGATATTTGCCGATATACACCCTGGGCATGTCAAAAGGCTGTAATGCCAGGCTGGATTTCAATGTTTTTTCCGTGCCAATGGTATAGGTCCCTGCGGGGATAGTGATATACGCATTGAATTTTTTTTCACGCTCTCCCAAAAAATCGTCAAACTGTTCAGCACGCTCTCGGGCATTTCTATATTCTTCAAGGACTTTAATCTCTTCTTCATCAAGTTCGTCAAGCTCTTCTAAGTCCTCATCCTCATCTAAATCAACTTCTTCCAACTCCTGATCTTCGTCAAGCTCAATGTCTTCTATTTCTTCAAGGGATTCATCATCATCCAGCTCAACATCTTCTATTTGGGTATCCTCGTCAACCTCTTCCAACTCTTCAAGGTCTTCATCGTCGTCAAGTTCGATATCTTCGATCTTTTGGTCTTCATCTATATCCTCTACTTCTTCAAGTTCGTCGTGATCAAGCGCTTCTACTTGAACATCACCATCAATCTCTTCAATATCTCCTTTAATAAGGTCTTCATCTACCTCTTCAAGCACCTCACCTTCATCGACTTCGACCGCCTCAATTGGTTGATCTTCATCTATCTCTTCGACCTCTTCAAGTTCGTCATCATCGAGTTCTTCTATTTCAACATCATCATCAATCTCTTGAATATCGCCATCAAGAAGTTCCTGGTCTAACTCTTCAAGTTCTTCATCTTCATCAATTTCAATCTCCTCAATGTCGGTATTCTCATCGATCTCCTCTATTTCCTCAAGTTCTTCACCATCAATCTCTTCAATTTCAGCATCTTCATCAATTTGCTCAATTTCAACGTCATTTTCGAGGAGGAGATCACCATCACCGCCTGCCCCATCCTGGTCATCAAAGATTCCGGAACCAAGCCGCGCCAACACCTTTTTAATCTTTTGTATGATATCCGTTGTCTCATTGTCGGCATCAGGAGACTCAATTTTATTCAAAAACTCAGCCACGGCGTGAAGGAGATCGGCCGTTTTGGTAAGATCAAAACCATCTGTTTTTACAGCATCACTGAAAGACTGCAGAAGACTGTTTTTAGCATCCTCTGTCATATCAAAAACATTTGACTCGGTCAGCCTTATGTCTTCAGGGTTAAGACCGTTTTGGGACAATTTTTTCAAGTCGGCATTGATGGAGGATTTAAGACTGGAAAAATTTCTTCTCTTGAATTTTATCTTTGCATAATCATCCCCGACCTCCCAGATCTGACGGATAATACTATCCCCGTCGATAGACGAAAGCGCCTGGACACTATCTTCGGAAACATAATAGGCAAAGATGGCTCGAACAGCATTATCCTTGACAGATCCCTGGCGGTAGTTAAGATTTTCTATGACCTCGGCAATGCCGGACAGGGTGATGGATACATTGGCCAAAGCTTAAAAGGCTCCTTTTTAAACGATCTTTAAAAACTTTAATTAGATAATGGATTAAAGGCATCCGAATCCGGAAGGATATATTTTTTTGCATAACTACAGGTTTCCACGTGCTTTTAGCACAGATATTATGATATAAGATCTTATATATTTCAACTGTACAAAAATCTTGATCTTGAGGCAAAAATAAAAAAAACAAGTCACCTGTTGAACGAAGATGAACGCCTTGATACTATAACATTTGGCGTTGATATTTTTTTTATGAGCGTGCTAAAGAGATAAAAAAAATGAGAAATGTATTAACTATTTCAGGGCTGAAGGGCGGCACAGGAAAGAGCGTAACTGCCCTTAATCTATCCGCATCTCTGGCACTTTATGGAAAAAAAGTACTGCTGGTTGATTGCGACCCCCAGGCACGTGCGTCCCAGTGGCGCAAACTTGATTCAAAAGAAAATGATCATGACCTTGCACAGGTGCTGGCCGCCAGAATAGGTGTTCCTGATGCCGTATCCGGAACCGATATTGACGGATTGGATATCCTGCCGGCGGGTTTCGGACTTTTTTCCATTTCCCGTAAACTTACCAGGCGTATAGACAATGAAAAGCTTCTTCGTCTGATTATTGATGAAATCAAGCACGACTACGACATAGTTATTCTTGATGCCCCGTCATCCTGCGGATATCTGAGTATCGCGGCTTTGACGGCCGCAGACTGGCTTGCCGCAGTGGTCATCCCGGATGAAGATTGGGTCAGTGATTTTCACTCACTGATCAGAATTGTCCGGTACATACGCCAATCCCACAATACGCCGTTAGGCATTGCAGGTATACTGTTCAACAGATGCAATAGTGAAAAACAGATGCAAAATGGAGCGGTTCCCGAAGTGTTTGAAAAAATTCGTCCCCTGATATATAAAACCATGATCCCTGACGATGAAATGCTTGACAAGAAACCGCCCTCTCTTGGACCTTTGTCTCTGTACGACATTAAAGCACAGGCTTCCCAGGCTTATCTTGGGATAGCCCGTGAGATTATCTGTGCATTCAATTTAAAATGAGGAGACCCCCATTGAAATTGACCAATCCAGAATCCATCCAGGAAAGTGAAAAAGAATTTATTGACACCATAAATGCCGAACTTGACTGGGATGTCATCGAGCAGCTGCTGCTTGACAAACATAATTTTGAGGTTCAGGATGACATCGAGTACAAGGATGGAAATCTTATCGTTTACAACAACGAAATCGCTTACAAATTTGATTTTGAAATCAAGGTTCCCCTTTCGGTAATTTTTAACCGTGGTGGAGAGTGCTTATCCATGTCAACCGCCAGGGAAGATGAGATGTTTGAAAACAACGAAGATATGGAAATTCAAAATTCGTCAACGGAACAAACGCATAGTGGCGAGGCGGAGAAAAAAAAAGAACGGGGGATGGCTGTTGAAATCGCTGATTTAATCTCTGAAATTAATAATAAAGCGTAAGGGAGTGTGAATATGGCGGAGGGCAGCAGCACCAAGCGGGAGTCTGTCAGGAAACAGTTGGATGAAATTCTAGCCAAGGAGATCACCGCTTTTATTGATGTAGATTCCAATATGGCGCTGATGTCTTTCAATCTTGCCACGATATCCTGTATCGTCATCTGCGTGGATCGGGAACGTGAGATTAAGGAGTATGCAGACTCGCCGCCCGAACGTTTCAACCGCAAAACCTTTACGTCTGAACTGGTGGATATCGGACTTGACCAGGACGATTACCTTGACAATGCTATATCAACTGTCCTGGGATCCGGCTACATCACAACACTTCCCAATGGTGAACTGAAATCAGAAATGCCTGCGTTTATGATGGTCGGTTTTTTAGACTCCATGTTTCCAGGCATGCAGGGCCTTAATCTGATTGCTTTTATCCTTCAAATCAATGAAGAGGTCAATTCCGGCCGAAAAAGCCTTGACCTTGCAAAACAAAGTTTTGAACAAACGCTTAAAACCCGTGGCGTTTCCGTGACAAAGGACTGTGCACAGGAACGGGCAACAGAAATGGTCAAAGGAATTCACAAGGCAGTCACTGTACAGTCGAAACAAATTTCAGCCCGGTTAAAGAGAGAAAAGCTCAACAAGTTGTCCCAACTGATGAAAACCAGGAAACAACGTACCGACGGGTACCATGAAAAGGTCAAAATTAAAAATCTTTTTGACAAAGAGCCGACTCATGAAGAGGTTGAGGCTGAAAAACAAAAAGCCAGGGAAGATAAAAAGGCAGCCTTAAAAGCCGCAGAACTGGCAAAAGAGTTAGCGGAAAAAGAGGAAAAAATAAAACAAGTCGAAGTTACAGCACAAAAGCTTGCAGAACAGCTTAAAGTTATTGAAGAAAAGCAAAAAGCTGCGGAAGAAGCCAGAGCCAGAGCCCTTGAAGCCCAGGAAAAAGCCGAAGCCCTTGTGGCAAGGGAACAGGAAATGGCTGAAAGAGAAGCCAGACTTATAACGCTTGAAGAAAAATTAAAACGCAGGGAGGAAGAGGCAAAAAAGGAAGCTGAAGTAAAAAAACTGGCAGCCGTACAATCAGAAAAGGCAAAAAACCAAGATGATATCGAATCCAGGATCGCCGCCTTTGAGCAAACCCTCTCCATGCCTTGTCCTTTATGCCGTAACGGCAGCGTTGAAGAAAAGACCACGGACAAAGGAAAGGTTTTTTACTCCTGCAACCAGAAGGATTGCCGGTTTGTATCCTGGGATAAACCCTATCATTTTGAATGTCCATTGTGCAAAAATCCTTATTTAACCGAAGTCATCACATCGTCAGACACCCCGGGACTTAAATGTCCCAGGGCTTCATGCACCTATTCCCAGAACAACCTGCTGCCCCCCGCTCAGCATATGGCAGCAAATGCAGCGCCCACAGAGCCTCCCCCAAAAAAGAAAAAGCTGGTCAGACGAGTCAAACGACGGCGATGAATATTCACTGACAAAAAATGAAGCCAATATTTTCTGCAATTTTAATAGGGTTAAGCATCCTGGTGGCATTTCAGGTATATGCCCTGATCAGTCCGATTACTGATACACCAGGGGTACAAATATCATCAAGTAACCCAAAGAGTGACCAGACCCGGCCACAATCCAAATCTAATCGCTTCGAACCTGTGAAAGTAAATAACGTCATAGAAAAGATTACCCAGCGAAATCTTTTCAAGGTAGAGGTAGACGGTGAAAAGAATAAGGCATCTGAACCCATGAACCTTTATCTTGAAAAGACCAGCCTGGAACTGACGCTTTGGGGTACGGTAACAGGTCATAAAAAACAAGAAGGCTGGGCTGTAATACAGGATATTGAAACAAAACAGCAGGATCTATACCGGGTGAATGATAAAATCCAGGGTGCCACCATTAAATCGATATTACGCAACAAGGTTATTTTAACCGTAAACGGCAAGGATCAGATTCTTGAAGTGAATGCGGATCCGTCACCTCTTCTTAACCGAAAGCGCAGTCCTGCCGACATACCCTCCAGACCCAGGCCCGCGCAGGATCACAGGCCGGCCCAGAAAGAAGTGGAGGATATGTTAAATGCGGTATCAAACTCAAATCCATTGTTCAAAACCAGACCCTATGTCAAAAACGGCGAAGCGTCAGGTGTTATGATTTACAGCGTCAAGAAAGACTCCTTGGCCCAGCGCTTAGGTCTTCGAAACGGCGACATTATCCTGGCCGTGGACAACATCGAGATACAAGATCCTCAGGATCTTGAAGATTTTGATGAGAGCATTGACGACAGCTCAGATATTAACATTTCCATCCTCAGACGCGGAAAACCCAAAGAACTGGTTTTTAGCGGACAAAATAACGCCCATACCATCAATGATGTTGAACGATAATGCACCTTATATCACTTGCAATATTCAATTGAGAATATTCATAATTCGATTGTTTTTCTGCATTTTTATTTTCAGTTCACTCCCTAATGTGCTTTGGGCCCAGGACCCAACCAAAAACAACGACACAACAACCAATCCCGTAATTAAATTTTATCAAACGCACATATCCGGCATTGACGGAAACCGTTGCGCCATGTATCCGCACTGCTCCCAGTATTGTGCCCAGGTCATCCGGAAACACGGAATCGGCATGGGCGTGATCATGGCCTGCGACCGTCTCCTCAGATGCGGTGGGGACGAGTTCCAACTGTCTGCCCATGTCAGGATCAATGGGCGCGAATTAACATTTGACCCGGTCAGTGCCAATGATTTCTGGTGGTTTTCACCTAAACCGTCCGCCATTGAAACCAGCCAACCTGGGAAAAAATTGTATCATTCAGGCTCCGGAGGGATGTCGAATTTGAATCCGGATCAGCAAAAATGAAGCATCTGCTGATATTCGTGGTCGTCCTTGCATTTTTTGGTATACTTGATCCACCATATGCCTATGCAATACCAAATAATCAACCCGGCCTTTTTATTACGGCAGATATGCAGTTTGACTATGCCCTGAATCTTTTTGAACAAAAAGATTTTAATGCAGCCCAGGTGGAGTTCAAACGGTTTACCCATTTTTTTCCCCAAGACCCCAGGCATGACCGCGCCGATTATACCATAGGCGTCGCCCTGTTTTACTCGGGGCAGTATTACGAGGCAGCCAAACGATTTGATACAATAATTCGGCAGTCCAAAGATAAAGACAGCCCATGGGTCCAGCAATCCTGCTTTATGCAGAGCCAAGCCTTTGAGGCCATGGGGAACACAGGTTATGCCCAGATTGTTCTGCAAAATTATTTAAAGCTGACCCGGGATACCGATACAAAAGACCGAATTTATCTGGAACTTGCCCGTATGCATATCCGGAACACCGTTACCCCGGAAAAAGACGAACTTGCCTATGCTCGTAAAAATTTGGTGCTGATCAGTCCTGAAAAACAGCGAAAATACGACGTAGCAACTCAACTTGAAACCATTGACAATGCCGTACATGCACCGACAAAAAGTCCTGTACTTGCAGGGATTTTGGCCATTATCCCGGGAGGTGGCATGCTCTATTGTGAACGGTATAAAGACGCTTTTATCAGTTTTTGCTTTAACACAGGCTTAATATGGGCCGCATACACGGCCTTCGACCATGACAACCCCGCCCTTGGCGGTGTCATTACCTTTGTGGAGACCGGCTTTTATTCAGGCAATATTTATGGCTCCATAACCGCAGCCCACAAATACAACAAAGCAGCCCAGATAAAAATCTTGAACAAAACCTTTGACTTTGAACCGGGGTTGGACCCGGTAAATAAATCTTTTTTCCTGAGATTAACTCACGGATTCTGATTTACGCATTAAAAGCACAGAACATTCAAAAGACAGGCCATGGACCCAGGACTCTTGTGAAGTATCGTGATGCCATCCGTGCAGGGTATTGGGGATTGACATCACCCCCCCTACCGGAGTAGTATCCCCAACGTTCTCAGGGCGGGGTGAAATTCCCCACCGGCGGTAACCTGGAAATTTGAGGTCAAATTCCAGGAAAGCCCGCGAGCGCTTTGCAGCTTTTTACGCAAAGGTCAGCAGATCTGGTGAAACTCCAGAGCCGACGGTTACAGTCCGGATGGAAGAGAATAAGCAAAAGACACCAGACCATTGTGCCTACAGCTTACTGACACTTTTTGTCGGCAAGTACCGGTATGGCAATGGATGATGTTATTTTGCCTTTTTATTCCCACGCCCGGATTCATGTATTAATTTATAACGATTACCAAGGAGTTGAATCATGAATCAGAATCCCTTAAAACAATTTGGAAATTCCCGGCAGCGGTTACAGGCCGGTCTTGAAGCCCTTCGCCGGGGCTCAGGCGTATTGGTGGCTGACGATGAAAATCGGGAAAATGAAGTGGATCTCATTTTTGGGGCACACACCCTTAAAGTAGAGCAGATGGCTATGCTGATCAGGGAATGCAGCGGCATAGTCTGCCTGTGTCTTCCCCGGGCAAAGGTTGCGCACCTGAACCTTTTTCCAATGGTAAAAAACAACACAAGTCCTTACCAGACTGCATTCACAGTCTCTATTGAAGCGGCCAAAGGTGTCACCACAGGGGTTTCTGCCCGGGACCGGGTAGCAACCATACAGGCAGCCATTGCCGATGATGCAGTGCCGGAAGATCTTAATTGCCCCGGCCATATTTTTCCGTTACAGGCAAAACCTGGCGGAGTACTTGAACGCGCCGGCCATACCGAGGCCACAGTTGATCTTATGACCCTGGCTGGTTTACCCCCATACGGGGTTTTGTGTGAACTTACAAACCCCGACGGAACCATGGTCCGGCTCCCTAAAGCTGCACAATTTGCCATAGACAACGGTTTTACAATGCTCACAGTTGAAGATATTATAAATTACAGGCTTGAGGCACAACGCGCTAAAGCATCATAATCTTTCTCCGGCATCTGCATACTTTCGTGCCGGATGCCGGACAAACAATTGCTGGTTCGCGCGTCACACATCCTTTTTCGTCAATTCATTAAAAAGTTTTGACTTTATTCATAAACATGTGTTAAAAAATTTAATATTGTGCTGTTTTGCTCTTAAATAGGTAATGTTCGATAATCCGGCTGAAGTTCATTCATTTAATATTCAGGACCGTTACTCAAGTCTCTCAGTATTATTGAACTGTATTCTTACGTTAAGTTCTATTTCCCGACACATAGCAAGATACTTAGCAATTTCTATTGCGAATTTTTGCGGGATCTTAACCATACGGAGGAAACATCATTGAACGATTTTTTAAAAAATCTGAGAAATTCCGGTAAAAAGGAAATCTCGTCCGTTAGAAAAAACATGGACAGTAATTATTTTACACCTGGAGAACGGCGTACGCCAAACGACAGGAGAGCCTCCGCCTTTAACCGGTCAAGTGCCATTCCGGAAAAAGAAGCAAGGAGAGAGGATATTGAGGACCTAATCCCGGTTATTGCCGAAAGCACCATCCAACTGGTCAAAGAAATGGGTCGTATAGCAGCGGTCAGTGAGATGATCATGGAATCACAGATACGCCAGCAAAATGCCATGGCTGATTTTTTTGAATCCTTGAAAACGCTTATGGAAAACATCCAAGGCCCGGATCAGATGCCAATAGCAACAACCAGCTATGCCTCGGGCACCCATTACACCAAGGATGACATCATCTCCACCATAAACAGGATGCGGGATCAGGGCGCCACATTTGCCACGATTGCTGAATACTTAAGAGATAAAGGTATTCCGACATTTTCCGGCAGGGGGCATTGGCATGCCCAGACCATCCACAGGCTTTGCAAACAAATTTAGCCGTTATTCAGTCCTTATTTAAATTGTGGGCTTTAAGCTTAGTTTAATATTCACAATCGTATAATTATTATATATGATATTCCCCGTCTTTACATTTTTTTGTAAAATCATAGTTTCCTTTAAATAAGAAATATAAAAGCCGTCTTCAAGCAGGCAATAAATATTGGGGGGGATGAGCATGAAAAAAGCCACTTACTGGGCGGATTCCTACATCGATAAACGCTGCAGCGCCCAGGAGGCCCTGAAACATATCCGGCCTGGTCAACGCGTATTTATAGGCTCATCCTGTGCTGAACCCCTGCACCTTGTCAAAGAGTTATCCGCTATTTCCGCAAGATTGACCGATCTTGAAATCGTGCGCCTGCTCAGCATTGAAAACGGCCCACTGACACTTATCGCTAATGAGCCCCACTCCCAGCAGTTCAATATCAGATCCTTTTATTTAGGATCCTGCGGACCAAACATTATCAAAAAAAATCAAAGATTTATTACGCCTGCGAACCTGTCCCAGATTCCGTACCTATTCAAATCCGGGCTCATGCCGTTGAATACGGCGCTGATCCAGGCCTCTCCGCCCGATGACTTTGGATGGATGAGTCTTGGAATTTCCGTGGACATTAATCTTTCGGCCTGCGAAACTGCTGATATTGTCATATGCCAGATAAACCCCCAAATGCCCCGGGTCCTGGGCAGAAGTTTTATCCATGTTAATGATGTTGACTATATTGTGGAACATGAGGATCCGCTTTTAACCATCCAGCCGCGTCCTGAACATGAGTCGAACAATATTATTGCCAAACATATTTCACGTCTCATTGAAGACGGTTCAACCATCCAGACAAGTCTTAGTTTAACCACTGAGGCAGTTATGTTGGCATTATCAAATAAAAATGATATTGGAATTCATTCACAATACCTGTCAGATGCAATCATGCATCTTTTTTCCATCAGGGTAATCACGAATAAGAAGAAAGGGTTTAATAACGGCAAACTTGTGGCCAGCGCAGCCGTAGGCTCCAGACTGCTCTATGACTTCCTTGACGACAACCCTTCCATTGAATTTTACCCGTCGGATTATACCAACAACCCGGGCATCATCGGTCGCCATAATAAAATGGTTACCCTGAACACGGCCATGGCCATTGATTTAACCGGCCAGGTGGCTGCCGATGCGCTGCCGTTTAACAACTACACAGGGATAAATGGGCTGCTTGACTTCACCCGGGGAGCAGCTATGTCAGAGGGTGGAAAATCCATCCTTATGATGACCGCTACCATGGATAACGGGCAAAAAAGCCGCATCGTTCCCCGCTTAGCAGAACACGCTGTGGTGGTTCCAAGGGGAGATGTCCAGTTTGTGGCAACAGAATACGGGGTGGTGAATCTTTTTGGCAAAACACTTCAGGAACGGGTACTGGCGCTGGTATCCATTGCCCATCCGGATTTCAGGGATGAACTGTTTGCCGCAGGCAAGGAGATGGGCCTGATTGACAGTGACCGCAAATTTAAAGAGGCCATTAAGGGCGTCTACCCACTTAAATATGAGGAAACCATTGTTATAAAAGATATCCCCATTACATTCAGAGCGGCAAAACCGACGGATGAACGGTTTATCCAGGAACACTATTACACCATGAATCGCGGGGATATTGTTTCCAGATTTTTTCATGAGAAAAAAAGTTTTGCCTATGACCAAATTGAAACCACCTATGAAATTGATTATATCAATGACCTGACCATTGTCGCGACCATAGGCGAACTGGGATTTGAAAAAATTATTGCCGTGGGCGAGTATTTTAGAAACACCATCATTAACATGGCCGAAGTTGCTTATTCCGTATCAAAAGAATACCAGGGCATGGGAATTGCCAACGTCTTACAGAAAAAACTCAATCAAGGCGCCATTGACAACGGTATTAAAGGATTGATCGCCTATACTTCTCCACATAACAAAGGCATGATCCGCCTTTTTCACAAACAGCCATATAAAATCACAACTGAAAAGAATGATGACATGCTTATTCTAACCTGCTTGTTCAATGAGCCTAAAGAAGATGGCAACGACGACGGCGGCAAAGCCCTGGGAGAGGCCATTCTATCCATGGGCGCAGGGACCTAAGTCCTTAACTTGTTCCTGAACGGAAACCCGTGTTTGGCCGAAAAGTTGCCCAGATGCAAGGCGCATAAAAATTTACAACCGGAGCATACTAAAGTATGTGAGGATTGGAAATTTTTATGCAACGCCGCAGATGGGTGACTTTTCGTTCAAACACTAACTTTTTCTCACAAGCAACGCCACGGATTCAATATGATAGGTATGGGGGAACATATCCACAGGTGTCACTTCTACTACGGCGTAACGTGAGGCGAGCATTTCAAGGTCCCTGGCAAGGGTTGCAGGATTGCAGGAGACATAGACGATTTTGCCGGGAGAATTGGCCAGCACATGTCCCACCACATCCTTATGCATACCCACCCTGGGCGGATCAATGATGATCACATCCGGCTTTTCGGGGACCTGTCCAAAAACATCCTTGATGTCCCCTTCCAGAAAGGTGCAGTTATTGATGCCGTTCAATCTTACATTTTCCCGTGCGTCAACCACAGCAGAGTGGACAATTTCAATACCGTATATTTTTTTTGCCTGACCGGAAAGCCAGATGGGAATGGTCCCGGTACCTGAATACAGATCCAGAACCGTTTGAGATCCGTCAAGATCCGCATATTCACTGACTTTTGTATACAATTTTTCACAGGCCCGGGTGTTTGTCTGGAAAAAAGAGTTTGCCGAAATTTTAAACTGATACTCACCAAGCTGTTCGATCAGATGATCTTCTCCATAAATAAGCATCTCTTCCTTACCCGTGGAGACCCCTGATCGGGAATCTGTAACATTATTGACAATGGAGCGTATCTGACTGAATTTTTCCGCAAGCAGCCTGCTTAAAGCTTCTATGATATCAGGCTTTTTTTCACTGGTCACAAGATTGACCATCCACTGGTCCCGGGCCACGGAATGCCTTAGCATGACAAAACGCCAAAAGCCCTCGTGGTTGCGCAGATGATATGCGTCAAGACCGGATTCGGCCACAAAGCCACGGATGGTTTCTAAAATTTCATTACCAAGAGCCGGCATAATATGACAGGTATGAATGTCAATCACTTTGTCAAAGGTGCCGGGCACATGCAATCCAATGCCAAAGCCCTTTTTAATGGTGTCATCAGACAGCTCGTCCGGCAGAAGCCAACGCATGGAAGAGCAGGAAAACTCCATTTTATTCCGGTATTCATAGATATAATCCGAGGGCACAACATCCATCACCCGCACATCTTTCAAGCGCCCGATGTGCGCCAGCGACTCGAGAACATGGCGCTTCTTGTATTCAAGCTGGCGTTCGTAAGGCAGTTGCTGCCATTTGCACCCCCCGCAAAACCGGTTATACTCGCATCTTGCTTCCTGGCGCAGGGGCGAAGGATTGACAATATTGATGAGCCGTCCTTCGGCCCAGGATTTCTTTTTTTTGAAAATCTTTACAAAAACCCGGTCTCCTGGAATACACCGGTCCACAAACACCGGAAATCCATCGGGTTTAGCCAGACCCTTTCCCCCGAAGGCAAGGTCAATAATGTCAAGTTCGTAGGTTTTGCTTTTTTTAACAGGCATTTTATACTATATCTTGTGATTATATTAATTGTTGAAAAAGGCGGTAAATATACAAGGATATGAATATAAAGACAAGATGAAAATCGTAGAAATAAATTTTATAGTTGATGGATTCAACTTGAAAGGCACCCTTCACCTTCCCAAAAGGCCGATGCCTCCCCTTGTTGTGGGTTCCCATGGTCTTGAAGGCAGCAGAAACTCTGCAAAACAGGTGCTTTTATCAAAGGTTCTGCCTGCAAATAAGATAGCATTTTTGTGTTTTGACCACAGGGGATGCGGCGACAGCCAGGGCAATTTTCTTAAGGATACCAGTCTTGAAAAACGTACAAGGGATTTTTGTGCGGCAGTGGATCATGTTCTTAACATGGGGGTTACATCAAACCGGGTTGCCCTGTTTGGCTCCAGTATGGGTGGTGCCACCTGTATCAGCGCCTGGCAGGATCTTGAACGTGCAGGCGTCAGTATTCAGGGCGCTGTTTTGTGTGCGTCCCCCGTGAATACCCGCACCATAACAAGGATTCCCCTGGCAGGCAATAACAAGCGCCCTGCCCTTTGTTTGGATTTTTTCAAGGAAAACCTTTTGTATGACCTTTCAGACCAGGTAAAGGCCTTGCACCATGTCATGATTTTCCATGGCACTGCTGACGAGGTGGTCCCCGTGGAAAATGCAGAACGCATTTACGCCGCCATGCAGGCCCCCAAAGAGATGGTCCTTCATGACGGCGGAAATCATCAGATGACAACCCGGGCACACCAGCAGGATTTTGAAAAAAAAATGACTGCCTGGTATAAATCTGTATTTAAAAAATAGGCTTGATCATAACATCAGCCACAAAGTGTCCATCTGAAATGTTTTTTATGTAGTTAAAAAGAGCCTTCCACTACCGGCTTAATAATGATTTCTACGCGACGATTCATTTCGTCATTGGAAGAGATTGGCCGGGACTCCCCATAACCCACGGCCATGATTCTTTGGGCTGAAACGCCGTTGTCAATTAATTGGTTTGCGACAACTTGAGCTCTTCGTTCTGATAATCTTTGGTTATACTCTTCCGAACCTTTGGTGTCAGTGTGCCCGGCTACTTCAATGTGGGAATGGGGATACTTGATTAAAATGTCCGCAATCCTTCTCAGTTCTGAATATGCCCCTGGTTTCAAATGAGTTGAGTCATAATCAAAATAAGCTTCTTCTTTAAAGGTTGCCCTCAAAATATCCTGCTCACGCTCTATACTTGCCGATTCGGAAGCTCCAACTGCATGTCGCAACTCTTGCTCCTGCAGGTCCATATATTTACCGACCTGATTACCTGTAAGCCCGCCGATGGCAGCACCGATACCAGCACCGATAAGTGTGGATTTCGTGTCTCTGCCAATGACCTGGCCTAGAATGGCGCCGACGGCTGCGCCGGTACCTGCCCCCACAGCCGTTCCTCTCTCCTGATTCGTCTGCATGGTTGCGCATGAAAAAAGAGCGGCCGATAAAACAATAACAACACCCGTGACAATCAATTTTTTCATAAAAACCCCCTTAAGGTGTGGAAAACCAAGCCTTCGGGCTTGGAAAAAAAAACAGTGCTTCAGCACGTTGTGTTTGTAAAAAGGTATATAATATTTAGTCTTCAATAGTTTTTCACAAGTTCCCTGCGCAGCATCTCAAGGGACATGGCGGCAAACAGTTGTTTGTTGCGCTCACGGTCTCCGCGATCCAGCAGAAACCTTTGGGAATGCGACCCCGACGGACCTGCCACCCCAATGCATACGGTTCCCACAGGTTTGGCTTCGGTCCCGCCGGAAGGGCCGGCAATGCCCGTGGTAGACACGGCCCAGTCTGATCCGCCGGCTGTTCTGACGCCAATCGCCATTTCAAGGGCAGTGGTTTCATCCACCGCCCCATTTTTTTCCAGGGTTTCCCGGGACACGTTAAGGATCGTTTCTTTGGCGGAGTTGGCATAGGTGGTGGCTGAAAACAAAAAATAGTCAGAGGCGCCCGGCACATCCGTGATCAGGTGAGCCACAAGTCCGCCGGTGCAGGATTCAGCCACACTGAGCGTCTGCCCGCACTTTTTCAAAAGCCGCCCCACCTCCTGGGCCAGGGTCAGCCCCTGGTCTGAAATGACTATAGATCCGAGCTGTTCCATCACCCATAGTTTAGCCTGCTTCATCTGCCTGGCCCCATCCATACCCTCTTCGGAATCGGACACCACCTCTTTAAGCAGGGACAACTTCACCTCAATCATGGGGAATCTGACCCTGAAACCCAAATGAATTTCGGGAAACTGCAGCCCAAAACCTGAAAGGATCTGTCCAACCCTGGATTCAGGCATGCCAAACAGCATCAGGCGTATGATTTGGATTTCACCGGCATGACCGGTCATTTCATACAATTTGGGCCTCACTTTCAAATCAAACATCCGCTCCATTTCCCGGGAGACACCGGGCATACAAAAAAAACGGCACTTGTTGATGGTCATGGAAATCCCGGGAGCCGTACCATGAAGATTTTCTAGAAACTTTGCGCCTTTGGGCAACATGGCCTGTTTTTCATTGGCGGGGGTAAGATCGAACCCGCGTTTATCAAAATACTTTTTCATGGACTCCAGGGCTGAGGCATCCAACTCAATTTTCACCCCTGCAGCTTCAGCCAAGGCCGCAGCCGTTAAATCATCGGGTGTCGGTCCGAGGCCACCTGTCATCACACAGATATCTGCGGCAGATGCGATGCTTTGAATCTCCCGTACAAGGGCTGCCATATCATCGCGCACTGCACTTGTTTTTATAACGGTTATACCTGAACTTTTAAGCTGCCGGCATAAAAATGCGCTGTTGGTATCCACAATATCACCAAGCAGAACCTCGTTTCCGGTGGATAGAACATGGCCATTAATCATGACAAATTCCTTTAAAATTCTTCTATATGATTAAAAAACATGGCATGGTTTGATGAAAAAAAAGCCGGATTTTTTCTAAACCTGGATCCCACTCCCAGCTGCTTTTTAAACTCTTTATCAATAAACGATTTCACATTACGGCGGGTCCAGCCCAATGGATGTTCGAAATTAAGATATAAAGAGAGATCTCCATGGTAAAATTCTTGGGTAAGAAGCCCCTGGGCATCTTCGCTGAACTTAGGTAAATTAAACACGGACAGATTCAAATAGTCAATATCGGATTTATGGGTCGTGATATAATCCAGGGTGCGGTAAGCTGCAGCCTCATCTTCATAATGGGTGCCGAAAAGCAAGTAAACAAAAGTAAGAATGCCTGCAGCTTTAAGATTGGCAAGGGTGGCTGACACAAGCTCAAGATCCGTCCCCTTTCCCATATCCTCCAGTACCTTCTGATCACCGGATTCAAGCCCGAGTTTAAGCATTTCACATCCGCTTTGCTTAAGCGCCCGGCAAAATAGAGGATCTGCAAAATCCTTTTCAAAGCGGACAAAGCCGTACCACTTAAACGCACACGTCCGTCTGGAAAGTGTACGCAGAAACGCAGGCGTTACGGCATTGTCTATAAAATGCACAACATCCGGATGGTGGTTTTGAGCCATTAGGTCAAGGTCTCCAAGCACCCGATCGGGCCGCTGGGTTGAATAGGGACGTGTTTCAGCCTTTTCAGGGCAGAACCGGCACTTGCGCCAGTAACACCCGATGGAACCCCGAAAAGGCAAAATTTTTGCCGGCGCAATGTAATCATGGTTATCGGCAAACCCGTAATCCGGCACATAATGTTTTTTCTCAATCCCGGGCTTACCAAGTAATGCGAGCAAAGGAGATTCGCCCTCCCCTTTAACCAGGTGATCAACCAGGCTTGAAAACGGGTTGTTAAAATCAGGACGACTCATCCAGGAAGAGATCAATCCTCCTCCCATGACAAGTATGTTACCCGGGAAGTTATCTCTGATCCACCCGGCCAGGGCAAAGCTGACCAAGGCCTGATTGAGATAGCAAAGGGAGATACCGATCCAGGGATGATCCCAGCCTTCTATCACGGGACGAAGTTTTTCTTCAAAATATGGGAAAAAGGGGTTTTCCTGGTATAATGCGGCACTGTCAAGCAGGGCCTTTGAGTCCACCGAAGAGAGCTGATTATCTGAATAATCACTTAAGCTGATTCTAAATCTTGACCGGTCCACGGATACCGCCACCAGCCGGTTCAGGTCATAGACCCGCTGGTGGTATCGGTCAAAATTGGTGTAAAGATCAGAGCTGCGAAGATCATTTAAAACGGCTGCCCTGTTTTTCAAAGCCCTACGGGTCCAGGAATCGGTTGCCTTGTCTTTGCCAACAGAGTTGATCAGCCACAAAAAGCCGTCCACATTGGCATCAACACATTTGCAGTCAATACCATTTTCCTTTAATGCGGAAGACAAAAGAGCAATGCCGGCCGGGGGTTCACAAGGTTTTGCCACAGGGGGAAAAATCAAAAGCATTTAAATCAGTCCTGAACCAATATCATAAATCATGAAACTTAAGATGCATCGAAATTAAACCATTCAATATATAAATGCCGGTGTCCAATAGTGCCAGCTTTTTTTCATTTTTGTCCGGTCTTAATTTATAGATTTTAAATTTTGTTTCTACCAATAGAAACATTTTTATTGACACCGTTATTAAAACCATTTAATTTGGCCTTTAAAAAACGTATATAGAGTAAGGGCACCTATGAAAACTTTTGCAACCCACCAGAAACTAAATTTGTGGCGCTGGCATTCCTGGCCAATATGGCAATGGCTGTTGCACCGGTTATCAAAGATGCTTTAGATTCTTGTGACATATCGCTGCAGCAGCTTTCACTAAATTTCATGGCTGTTGCGGGCCCAAGGCTGACAACACCCATGTCAGCCTTTTTTTATTTTAAATATTTTGTGAGGATTTTTTAATGATATTAGACAGACTGCCGGATAAAGACCAATTCATCAAACTTGCTCAATCCGCCAATGTCATACCTGTGGCCACGAGGGTACTTGCAGACAGTGATACACCCGTATCCATTCTACAGAAATGCTATGAAAAAGACAAAGCGTGCTTCCTTTTAGAGAGTGTGGAAGGCGGTGAACGGTGGGGCCGTTACAGTTTTCTTGGTGTGTCTGCATTTGGACACATTAAAATTTTTCAAACCCATGTGCTTGTGACAACCCGCCACGATACCCAAAAAATCGCCCATAACAATGATCCTTTAAGCGTGATGAGGGACGTTATCAAAGGATTCACCCCTGCCGATATCCCTGATTTGCCGCGATTCTGGAGCGGTATTACCGGCTACTTTGCCTATGAGATGGTCTCTTTTTTTGAAAATATTGTTGTTTCCCTGCCCGATGGCACCCCGTACGGCCATTTTATTATTCCCGAGCAGATGATCATCTTTGACAATATCAAACAGACCCTGACCTGCCTGAATATCTGTTACCTGTCCAAGACAGATGATCCGGCCACGGTCTATGATAATGCCAGGGATAACGTTGACACGCTTGTGAAGGATTTAGGAAAACCGCTTGTTCCCGGGACGGCGGCCCCTGTTGTCGATACACAGCTTGCACCGGAAACACCGGCCGAAGAGTATATGGAAGGGGTTAAAACCATCAAGGCGCATATTGTAGAGGGAGATATTTTCCAGGCGGTATATTCCCAGCCATTTTCATGCAAAACAACGGTCGATCCCGTACTGATCTACAGGGCCCAGCGCTACATCAACCCGTCACCATACATGTTTTTCATGAACTTCACGGACCGGGTCATTGCAGGATCTTCCCCTGAAACCATGGTTCGCCTTGAAAACCGGGTGGCAACCCTTCGACCCATTGCAGGCACAAGGCCCAGGGGCAACAGTGAACAAAAAGACCGGGCCCTGGCCGATGATCTGCTCAATGATGAAAAGGAAAAGGCAGAACATGTCATGCTCATTGATCTGGGCCGAAATGATCTTGGCCGGGTGGCCCAGGCCGGCACGGTCCAGGTCACGGACACCATGGTCATTGAACGCTATTCCCATGTCATGCACCTGGTCTCTAATATCACCTGTGATTTAAAAGAGGATTGTGACGCCTTTGATCTTTTCAAGGCCACCTTTCCGGCAGGCACCTTATCCGGTGCGCCCAAAATCAGGGCCATGGAGATCATTGCAAAGCTTGAAAAACGACAAAGGGGTGTTTATGGCGGTGCTGCCGGGTATATCTCCTTTACCGGCAACATGGATTTTGCCATTACCATCCGCACCGCTGTCATGGAAAACGACACGTTGACCGTCCAGGCAGGGGCAGGGATTGTCTACGACTCAGACCCTGAAACCGAATTGAACGAATGTATCAACAAGGCCAAAAGTGTTGAGATGGCATTGAAACTTGCTCTGTCACAAAGCCCAAAAGGATAGTAAGATATGAAAACCGCAATAATAGACAACTATGATTCCTTTACCTTTAACCTGGTGCATTATGTGCTGCATACAGGGGCACAGGCAGAGGTTTTCAGAAATGATAAGATCAGTGTGGAAGCGCTTGCCGGCTTAGGGTTTGATGCAATTATTCTGTCACCGGGGCCGGGCAGGCCTGAGGATGCAGGCATTTGCCTTGAACTTGTTCAAAAACTGTCCGGGACAATCCCCATACTGGGGGTGTGTTTAGGCCATCAGGCCATTGCCCAGAGTTTTGGCGGCACCATTATCCATGCCAAGTCCATTATGCACGGCAAAACATCCGTGGTGGAAGCCGACGGCAAACACATCTTTTCAGGCATCAACAAGCCCTTTAATGTGATGCGTTACCACTCCCTGGCGGTTCAGGAATCGGACCTGCCCGACTGTCTGGAAGTGACGGCCAGAACCCTGGACGGTGAAATCATGGGGATAAGACACAAAGAGCATCCCACCCAGGGAGTTCAGTTCCATCCGGAATCTTTCATGACCACCGTGGGAAAACGGCTGATCAGAAACTTTATCAAAGGAGCATGATGTGGATTTTACAACGTACCTGAATACCATAGTACGCGGACAGGATCTCAGCCAAGACCAGATGGCGGACATGATGAACACCATTTTTTCAGGACAGGCCACCGAAGCCCAGATCGGGGCATTCATGGCAGCCCTTGCCACAAAGGGGGAGACATTTGAGGAACTGGCAGGTGCGGCCCGGGCCATGCGGACCAAGGCGGTTCGTCTTCAGACGCTTGCCAAAAAGGTCATTGACACCTGCGGCACAGGCGGTGACGCCTCGGGGTCATTTAATATCTCCACCACAACGGCCTTTGTCATTGCAGGCGCGGGCATAACCGTGGCAAAACACGGCAACCGGTCAGTCACCAGCAAATGCGGATCTGCGGATGTACTTGAAGAACTTGGAATTAATTTAAGTGTGGACCCTGAAATTGTGGAAGAGGCCATCAACGAAATCGGCATTGGTTTCATGTTTGCGCCCCTGTACCACGGATCCATGAAGTACGCCATGAAAGCCCGCACGGAGTGTAAGATCAGAAGCATTTTCAACATGCTCGGACCATTGACCAACCCGGCAGCCGCCTCATGTCAAATCCTTGGGGTATATGCACCGGAACTAACTGAAATGTTTGGAAAGGCATTAAATTTACTGGGTGTGGAAAAGGCCTTTGTGGTTCACGGCCATGACGGCATGGATGAAATGACCACCACAACACTGACCCGGGTGACGGAACTCAATGACGGCATGATTAAAACCTATGATGTGGATCCCTTGACCTATTTTGACGAATATGCCGACCCCAAAGATCTTTTGGGCGGCGATGCAAAACACAATGCCGCCATCACCCGGGCCATTCTGTCGGGGGGAAAGGGCCCGAAACAGAATATTGTCTTGCTCAATGCAGGCGTCGGCCTTGTAGCGGCAGATGCCGTCCCCACCATTAAAAAAGGGATTGAAATGGCATTAAAATCCATTGAAACAGGCGCGGCTATGGAAAAACTTGAATTGCTGGCAGATTATACCCGGGAAAACGCTTAAACGGAAAGGCAGATAAATGAAAGGATTTCTCAACGCTGTTGTTGATGTGAAAAAAGAAGAAATAAACCAGGCCAAAATCAAAGTGCCCTTAACCGCCATTCGCCATGATGCGGAACATACGCCTACCCCGGCTTCTTTTGCTGATGCCATGGCAGGTTCAACCCGTGAAGCGGTCGGTATCATTGCCGAGGTCAAAAAAGCATCCCCTTCCAAGGGAGATATCAGAATTGATCTTGACGTGGCCGCCTATGCCGCGGCCTACACCCAGGGCGGGGCAAGGGCCATATCGGTGCTTACGGAATCAAAGTACTTTAAAGGCACCTTGTCCGATCTTGAACTTGTGTGTCAGAACACAAATCTACCCGTACTTCGAAAGGATTTTATCTTTTCCGAATACCAGATTTATGAAGCCAAAAAGGCAGGGGCGTCTGCGGTTCTTTTGATCACCACCCTGCTTGATCCCGCCCAGCAGGCAGAACTGACCCTTCTTACCCGGGAGCTTGGTATGGAACCGCTGGTGGAGATTAATTCAGAATTTGAATTTGAACAGGCATACAAAGCCCAATCCCGGGTGGTGGGCATTAACAACAGAAACCTTGCCACCCTTGAGGTGGACACAACTGTGGCAAAACGTGTGGCAAAAATTTTTCCCGATGAAATTATCCCCGTGGAGGCCTCGGGCATTTCCGGTCGCCCCGGCATTGAAGCCGGCATTGAAAACCGTATTTTCAATTTCCTTGTGGGAGAGAGCATTGTCCGTTCAAAGGATCCGGCCCGGTTTATCAAAACCCTTCTTGGCATCAACGAAAAGGGTGATTAACGGCCATGGCTCAAATTCCCGCACCCATATGGGAGATACCCGTCCAAAGGCACCGTGTGCTTGTAAAAATATGCGGCCTGACCCTTGTTGATAATGCACTTGACTGCGTAAAAGCGGGCGCGGATATCATTGGGCTTGTTTTTTTTGAAAAAAGCCCCCGGCATGTCAGCACAGCCAAAGCCCGGGAAATTGCCCGTGCCCTTCCCAAAGGCGTGCCGGCCTGCGGGGTGTTTGTCGATGAAACCTATGACACCATCATGCAGACCGTTTCTGCCTGCGGGCTTGAAATCGTACAGTTGCACGGCGCAGAAACCCCTGAACTTGCGGACCGCTTATCGGCTCAAAATCTTGTGGTGACCAAAGCTTTTTTTGCAGCAAGGCCCCCTAATCTTTGTGACACGAAAAAATATCCATCCGCTGATTTTTGTCTGGCCGAGTACGGCAAAGGGATACTTCCCGGGGGAAATGCAGAAACATGGGATTACAATCAGGCCCTTGACATGGCAAAAAAAGTGCGTTTGATGCTGGCCGGAGGGCTAACCTGTGAAAATGTGGCGGATGCAGTTTCAAGGATACGCCCCCATGCCGTGGATGTATCTTCGGGTGTGGAAAAAACAAAGGGCATTAAAGATATTGCAAAGGTCAAAGCCTTTATCAGGGGTGCAAAATCTGTTTCTATCTGACCAATAACTTACCCCCGATATGTATCTTATCCTCAGGTGTCAAATTATTCATTTTGCGTACGGCTTCCACATTGGTTTTATATTTCTGGGAAATCGACCACAGGGTTTCACCCTTTTGAACCGTATGAAACTGGTTGGTCTTCTTTGGTTTGTCAGCGTTTTTCTTTGCCACCTGAACCTTTTTCTCGGGCGCGTGTACAGACTTCTTCTCTTTAGGCTCGGATTTGACAATCTTTTTTGGAGGAGGCGTCGAGGCGACAACAGCCACTTTGCTTAATCGGCCTTCAAGTTTGTCCACGCGCTCAATCAGAATATCAAGCTTCAGGTTGACTGCCGTTTCAATTCGAGAGATCCGTTGATCAAGGCCTGACACGGCCCGGAATGCAGCTTGGTTTTCATTCTGAGCCGAAGAGGATGCTATTTTTGCCAAAGCGATCTCAAGGGCTGAGATACGATCTTCAAAACCCGGGGTGATAGGATCTTCCCCTTTAGCTGAAACAGCTTCCGGTTCACTGCTATTTTGTGTCGATGATCCCCTGAAAAAAAAGAAAAAAACCAGAATTGTAACCACCAGGGCGGCGATAATAATCATGGTAAATTCATTTTTTTTCATCAATGAGGTGCCTTGGTCGATGGTGGACACCCCGGGTTCATTTTTTTCCCGGGTTGTCTCTTTGTCTGTGGTATAAATGTTCGATTCAGGGGTGGTTTTTTGTTTCATTTGTCGGCTCCTGGAAAAAAATATCTTAATGCCTCTTAATAGCACTTCAGTCTGTTATTTCAAGCCCAAACAATAATTTTACGCTTATATAATTTCATCGTATAAGAATACATTTTATACATTTGGTCGGACCAAATCAGTATATAGCAAATTTTTCTGGTAGTTGCCTGTCAAGTAGACCTTATCAACCGGTCTGCCATACCGGATATAAAAATTGAAATCCTGGAGCCTGGCGTAAAATTTTAAAAAAACTGCCTTATCTGTTTCCAGATTGACCCGGCATTTATCAAACAATTGAAAGGCACTTGCGGCATGATGAACCATGAGATAAAAGCAGGCGGCTGACAAGTATTTGCCGTTTATCTGCCTGTATAATTCGGGATAAAATCTGGAAACATAGAGGCTGCCTGAAAAAACTTCATGGGAAACAATCAGCGTTTTTGAAATCTGCTTTCCTGTATCTCTGCTGCAAAGAAAATATTCAAGACAGGTGTCGTCCCTGGAAAAGGTGAGTAAAAACAGATTGTTGAACCTTGGAATCTGCTGATTTAAAAAATTATTTTCCCCGGCGTTTGCTGTTATCATTTTAAAGATCCGGTTATCCTTGCCTGGGAATCCGGCACAAATCTGAATCCCCTTTGAAACCAAATTGTTCATACCACTCACTTAACACCTTGAAATCCCTGTTTGAACATTTGTCATTGGGGCTGAAGACGGGATTGGCACTAAGTCGGACATTAAAACAGTCAGCTTTCCGGCACAACTCCACAAGCATCAGTGTTCCGTTACCGCTTTGGAGAACAAAAGCCTTTAGATGATGGATATGGACGGTCCTGTTTTGGGTACCAACCTCATTCAAGGCGACGGCACCAATGGATTTTCCATAAACATTTTGAAAAACAAACGAATGGATCTGTGAATGATTTTGTGCATATCCATACCCGGCAAGGCGACTTTTGTACTTTCCGTAAAAATAATTGATGTATTCCTGTTCCCGGGATACCGGTAATGTCTGAGCAGCTCTATCCGAATGGAGGTCAAAAGATCGACAATCACCCAATGAATCAACCCGTGATGATGCAGGTCCCAACTGGGTATTTACATTTAAAATATCTTCTCCTGAAAGCCACAACGGTAATGGATCAGTTCCGTTAAGACAGTTGAAGAGACCCCTCGTCATTTCAAAGGGAGCCGTCTCAAGTTTCAACTGCCCGGCAATATCTGTAAAAAGCGATCTGGAGGATTCAAATACAAAATTTCTGGCAGAAGAAGATTCAATTTCATCATCAAATTTTCCCGAATTAAAAATTTTTCTGCAAAGCGATGAATCCATGCTGTTCCATGCACGGCAGATAAAAGGGCGAACCTTATAGATGCTGCACATCCCATTTTCTAAAAAAATACAGGGCAGCTCACCCTTGATTGGGAAAAGAAGGCCAATGGATTTTCCCCGGGTCCGTTGGAGCCGCAGTTCGATTTTGTCCATGAGCAGCAGAATCTGTTTTCCGGTAAAACATTCATTGATAAAGGCCAGAATAAGCAAGGATTCAATGGGCAGCACATGTATCTGGGAATGACAGCAGTAACTGCAACCTGGCCCGCAATCGACAGCAGGGCTTTTATTCGAACTTTCAAGGGCGTCGACAATATCATGGGCGTATGCCATGACCTCTTCTAACACGGGAAGAATCGCGTCATTTATAAAACCGTTGTAAATTTTTTCCCGGAACTGGCCTTCCAGAATATCTTTGAATGGATTTTGGCATGACTCGCCTATGATTGCTCTCATATAGCCTCTCCAATGTAAGACAGAGAGGATTCTGTGCCAAACCAAAAGGCTGTCTGAACTTACTTAATGATAATAATAAAAAGTGACGACACATTATATAAAATTAAACCCGGCGTCAATATACCATTTCCATCCGCATGGATATAACCTTGAATCCCGGGTTTTAAATATGTTAATGTCAACATTATTATCCGCGTGGCATAACTCAAAACCAGACAAGCAGCCAGGAACTTGTTATGAGGTTAAAATCCTTGTTCGACATACTGTTTTTTCTTTTGATTTTCGCACTGATTCATGCGTCTGTGCTTTCGGATGCACGTGCCCAAAACTTTTTTATCAATAAGATCGGAATGAAATTTGTTCTGATTCCAGCCGGATCCTTTATAATGGGAAGCCCTGACTCGGAAAAGGGGCGGCAAAAGGACGAAAAACAACACAAGGTGATCATCAGCAAAAGCTTTTATATGTCAGAAACCGAAGTAACCCAGGGTCAATGGGACCGCCTTGTATTTCCGAACCCGTCATCCTTTAAGCTGGGCAATTACTATCCTGTGGATACGGTGTCATGGGATGATGCCATTGAATTTATTCGGTTTTTAAACAAGAGAGAAGGTACCCATACATACCGGTTACCCACAGAGGCGGAATGGGAATATGCCTGCCGGGCCGGCAGTCTGACGGCTTTTGCCACAGGGGATGTGACCACCTTCTCCTGCAAGGAACCGGAAGCAGCGCTTGTTGATCATGCCTGGTACTGCTATAATTCCGGCGGGTTCTCACCGGCAGGCGATTTCAAACCCCATCCCGTCAAGCTTCTTAAGCCCAATAAATGGGGGCTTTACGACATGCACGGAAATGTTCAGGAATGGGTCCAGGATTCCTGCAAGTGGCGCACAATGTGGAGTGCAGGCACAGGCACCATTACCCGCACCTATGTTGACGGCATTACAGATCCTTTGGAAACAAAAGGGGAACACCGGGTGGTCAGAGGTGGTGGATGGTTTCAAAACAGTAAATACCAGAGATGTGCTTACCGTACCAATTACAAGCCGGTGGCCCGGCGTAACAGCCTTGGATTCAGAATCGTCCGGGAGCAGTGAGCGGGCAAATTTAACTTCTTGAATCCTCTCTTTTTTTTCGGGGTCCCTCGAAAAGCATGAAAAGATAGACCCCTGCCCCAAGCATCACAAAATCCCTGACAAGCAGCCAGACCGAGGACCAGAGTCCTTTCGTGTTCCCCAGTGAAAAGCATCCGCAGTCAAATTCATGGCCACGTATCAAATTAAAGCTGATCAGAAAAATAAAACCCACCAGCGTGGCATTAATCAATAACAAACCAGACCGTTTGAGCAAACCGGTTATCAGGGTGATACCGCAGACAAGCTCCAGAAAGGGCATAACAATGGCTATCACATTAATAAGCTGAGGGGGAAAGAGGGCATAGCCGTACAAAATTGTGGCAAATTGATCAGGTGACACGATTTTGTGCCAGGAAGCAACAATAAAGGGACTCCCTAAGAACAGACGCAGGCCCCATTCAATCATGCCTGTTCGCCGCCCAGAATCCATGGATGACAGATAAGCTCGATTGTTGAAACGAAACAGATTGCTCACTGATCTGCTCCCTGGGTGGCCACATCAAATCCCATCTCCTGCATATGTCCCTGGTCATAAATCTCGGGCCAGCGGACATCAAGCACGATCACTCTCCCTGATTCCAACAGTTGTTTAACTTTGAGGGGATTAATAATCTGCATGACATCAACGCCATGGGCCTTGTTTGCCCCGGCCATAACCACACCCTTATCGGGATTCCACTGGCCCCGAAGGGCAATCCCGTTGGGGGAGAGCGCATTAATGCCAAGGCTGAACACGACACAGATGCTTAAAAGAAAAACGCACCCTAAAATATCTTGTTTGCAAATCATAACCGGGCTTTAAAGGCTTTGAATATATCCACCCGTTTCTGCATGACGATCAGCTTAAGCCATACTTCGAGCATATGGGCCATCCCGGCCTCTTTGGTGCCGGCTTGAACCTGATCAGGCGTTAAAACATCATGGCTTGGTTCTTTTAAGTTTTCTGTGGAATCTGCGATTTTCTTTTGTGCTTCAAGGCGGGAAATGGTGTCGAGGATATCCTTGGCATCAGGGCTTTGGTTTGTATCTATTGCCCTATAAATTTCAAGGGCATCGTCTATATATCCCTGTTTCTCGTACAGGCGGGCCAGGGGAAGGCTTGCAAAATTACGGGTCATTTTTCAGCTCCTTTGTCCGATTCTTAATTTGGGGATTTCTCTTTGAAAACCAGTTCATCCTGGGCAGCCATTTCATGCTCATGTTTGGCCAGGTGCTTAATATATTCAATATCGGTTTTAAGTCTCAGTATCTCTTTTTCCAATTTTGAATTTTGACTCTCGGCAATGGCAACCTGGGCTTCAAGCTTTTCCTGCCTGGATTTAAACCGACTATAGTCCACGACCCCTCTTGTGGAAAAGAAAAACATAAATAAAAGAATCACCGCTCCGCCCATGGCCAGGTAGAAACATATTTTTTCCATGTGGGTCATTTTTGTTTTAAAAAAATCCTTGTGAGCATTACCATTTCGGGATTCGATGTAAGGCGGGTTCCCACCAGATAGCCGCCGGCCCCGATACTGATGCTGATAACAAGGCCTGCTGCCTGAATTATCCGGGAGGAATCCGACCAGAAGCCCCATATCCATCGAACTAAAAAAAACATTATAACAGACATGAAAACCGCTCTGCAAGCGCAAACCAGGACACCCCTGCCCCGGATCCCAAAAGGCCGGGATGCGGCGAGCAGGATAAATCCGGCCACAGCGGACAGGGATACGGATAAACTCAGCCCGGTCACGCCCATACGTTCCACAAAAAACCGGCACAGCAACACATTGCACCCAATGGACACAACGCCTGCCATAAAGGGCCGCCGGATATTGGACAACGCATAGTGAAACGCTACAAAAAGCCGGGTTCCGGCAACCGCCCACACGCCAAGAATCATAAAAACAAGACACTGGCCGGTCTGATCCACTGCAGTCAGATCAAAGGCCCCCCTGCCGAACAGCAACAAGACAATGGGACGGTTTAGGGCAATAATGCCGACTGTTGCAGGAATAATTAAAAAAAAGACCATGCGGATACCGGCATCAAACAAGAGCCTTAAATCCTGTGTCTCCTCTGTTTGATCAAAAAAATTAAATCGCGGCACCCCACCGGAAGGTTGCCCGGGTTTCAGGCAACGTGCACCGGCCATTGCAGAGAGCATGGGCAATAACACCGTGGCAACCGGAGAGGCCACCAAAGCCAAAGGGAACTGAACCAGACGTTCTGCATAATTCAGATAAGAAACCGCACCCGGATCAAGCTTTGAGGCGGTAAGGCCTGCCACCAGCAGATTAATCTGGAAAGCCGCGGCTCCGATCATGGAAGGACCAAGGGTAATAAAGGCTTTTTTTACATGGGGATTCACCCGGACAAAGGTCTTGAAATCAAACATGCCAAGTTTTGCAAGGCTTGGGATTTGAAAGGCAAGCTGAACGATGCCACCGGCAGTTACCCCAATGGCCAGAACTGCAATCTTTGGCGTGAACTGGTTGGAAAAAATTACAGCTGCCGTAATAATGCAAAGATTGAGCAGAACCGGAGTGGCTGCAGGCACATGAAAATTCCCGCTTGCATGGAGCACACTCATGGACAAGGCCACAAAAAAAACAATAAACATATAAGGCATCATTATCCTGAACAGCAGACAGGACAATGTATGGGAATAGGAACCGGTACCATATCCCGGTGCAAAAAGGTCCACCCAAAAAGGCGCAAAATAGATCCCTAACCCAACCATCAACGCCCCTGCGATGGATATAAAAAACAGGGCATTTAAAAACATGGCCGCGGCCTGCTCTTTTTTATTCTGGGCAAACTGTTCTGCGAATAAAGGGATAAAAGAGCTGCTTAAAATGCCGTCGGACATCATTTTCCGAACCAGATCAAAAGGTCTGAATGCAATAAAAAAAGCATCAGAAACCGTATCTGCACCAAATATGAAAGCAATGATCGCATCCCTTATCATGCCAAGTATTCTTGAAATCAACGAAATCGAACTGATGGATGCTGCTTTTTTAATAAAATGGGCCACAGGTTTTCCTTGACATGTTTAACTCTTTTATATATCTTACCGAATTTGATATAAGTTTTATTATTTACTTTTAATTCTCTATTTTATGAAGGAGATAGACCAAGTTGGCGAACCATAAATCAGCAAAAAAACGCGCAAAACAAAACCAGGTCAGGCGGATGAGAAACAAATCCGTAAAAACCTCCCTTAAAACCCTTGAAAAGAAACTTCGTGCAGCTAAAGAAGCTGGTGAGAATACCGAAGAACTGATGAAAAAGACTCAGTCAGCCATTCACAAGGCGGCTAAAAAAGGTATTGTTCACAAAAAAACCGCTTCAAGGAAAATCTCAAGACTGTTCAAATTTGCGAACGCATAAGTTGCGCGCTTTTGCACCATTTAAGCTCAGCCGGTCCAGATTATAAACCGGTGCCTGTCTTTTATAAGGGACAGGCGCCGGTTCGTCCTGCTGCAGTTAAAAATCGTTTGTCATCCGGCTGACCAGGCGTTCGGCCACACGCTCGGCAATGAGATCAATCGCCTCACGTTTATTGGCCTCATCATCCACGGAACTGATAGATACTTCATAAGATTCCGTGGCTGAAAAATTCTTTACGGACCACAGAACCTTTCCTTCAGCTCCGGTCAGAACCACATCAACCACAGCCTTAACTTCCCTTTCCGTGACATCTTCCGAAGAAGATCTGGACAATGTGGAAAAAGTGATGGATTGAACCGTACCGGATATCTTGCGGGTGGCATTACCGCCCCCCACAACAATGGTATCCGTTTTTGCGGTGATTTCCCGGATCAGTTCGTTGGTAAAAGAGATCCCGGCCCTCGATTCGGTGCTCTTGTTTTCAAATACAGCCACAGAGACCCGGGTGATATCATTATCAATGAAACCACCGCCATTCAGCCGGTATCCACACCCCGGACAGATTGTCAAAAATGAGATCACCACCAGCCATGCGATACATTTTTCCATAAATTACACCACGATATTAACAAGGGTCTGTTTTTTACGAATCACAATGATCTTACGGATCTCTTTTCCTTCGATGTACTTTACAATTCTTGAATCCCCAAGAGTGGCAGCTTTAATATCATCTTCACCTGAATCGGCGCTCATGGGAAATTTTGCCCGCAATTTTCCGTTAACCTGAACCACAACAAGCACATCGTCAGTCTGCATGGAATCTTTTCTGAATTCAGGCCAAGGCTGTTCAAGAATTGAACCCTTGTTCCCCATATGGGCAAACAATTCCTCGCAGAAATGGGGAATGATGGGACTGAGCAAAAGCAGCACATTTTCAAGGCAGAACCAGATCACGGATTTGAGTTCATCATCCGCCTTTTCCAGTTCAATCGTGTACATGGCATTGACCAATTCCATGACTGCAGCAATGGCCGTATTGAAATGAAAATTGGTTTCAATATCCGCGGTCACCTTCTGGATCGTCTGGTTGGCCTTGATATACAATTCCTTTGCCTGATCCCCCTTCAGTGAATCCGCCGGCCCTTTGTATGCATCAACACCCTGAATGGTTTCCATGCAGGTCAACGCCAGACGCCAGACACGATTGACAAAACGGTTACTGCCTTCGACACCATCCTCACTCCACTCCAAATCCCTTTCAGGGGGGGCGGCAAACAGACAGAACAACCGGGTCACGTCAGCCCCATATTTTTCCAGAAGCTCATTGGGATTGACCACGTTTTTCTTGGACTTGGACATTTTGATCACACGTCCGACATCCACATCCTTGCCACACATGGTGCAGACAAGATTGCCATCCTGTTTCTCGCCTTGCTCCGGAAACAGGTATCCGTGCTCTGGACAGGTCATGGTCTCCTTACACACCATTCCCTGGGTCAAAAGCCGGGTAAACGGTTCTTTAAAAGGCACAAGTCCCAGGGTATTGAGAACCCGCAGAAAATACCGGGAATAGAGAAGGTGCAGCACGGCATGCTCCACCCCGCCGATATACTGATCCACGGGCATCCAGTATTCCACGGCTTTGGGATCAAACATGCCCTTGTCATACCGGGGGGAGCAGTAGCGCAGGTAATACCAGGAAGACTCAACAAAGGTGTCCATGGTATCGGTATCCCTTTTGGCATCTTCTCTGCCGCAGGCAGGACAGGTGGTTCTGGCAAAATAGTCCAGGGTCGGCAAAGGGGACTGGCCCTTAGCCAGCAGGTTGGCATCTTCGGGCAAGGTAATGGGCAGATCCGTCTCCGGCACCGGAACCACCCCGCACGAGGCGCAGTGAATCACCGGAATGGGGGTGCCCCAGTACCGCTGACGGGAAATCCCCCAGTCACGCAGACGGAAAGAGACCGCGCGCTTACCGATGCCTGATGCTTCAAGCCAGTCAGCCATTTTCTCAATGGCTTCCTTGCTGTCCATGCCGTTAAATTGTCCGGAATTGGTCATAATGCCGCGGCCGGTATAGGCCTCGGTCATGGTTGCGCCGTCAAGGATCTCTCCTTCCGGCTGCACCACCACCCGGATCTCAAGTCCGTATTTTTTGGCAAAATCAAAGTCACGCTGGTCACCTGAGGGGACGGACATAATGGCACCGGTACCATACCCCATTAAAACAAAATTGGCCGTATAGACAGGGATCTTTTCACCGGTGGCCGGATTGATACAATAGGTGCCGGTGAACACCCCTTCTTTTTCGTATTTTTCAATGCCTTCGGCAGAACGCTCCTGCCTGGACACCTTCTCAACAAATTGATTGACGGCCGTTTCCTGGTCCGTACCCCTGGACAGGGTCTCCACCAGCGGATGTTCCGGCGCCAGACACATGAAGGTGGCGCCGAAAATGGTGTCAGGACGGGTGGTGAACACATTGATCACCTCGTCACTGCCGTCCACCTTAAAGTCAAGCGCTGCGCCTACACTTTTGCCGATCCAGTTTTTCTGCATGGTGGTGACATTGTCCGGCCAGCCGGGAAGTTGATCACAATGGAGAAGCAGATCTTCGGAATAATCGGTTATCTTAAAAAACCACTGCCATAATTTTTTCTGCTGAACCACCTGGGAGCAGCGCCAGCACTTGTCCTGCTCAACCTGCTCATTGGCCAGCACCGTCTGGCATTTTTCACACCAGTTAACATAGGACTCCTTGCGGTAGGCCATGCCCTTTTCAAGCATTTTTAAAAACAGCCACTGTTCCCAACGGTAGTATTCCGGCCGGCAGGTGGCAATTTCCCTGTCCCAGTCATAGGAGAACCCCATTTTCTTAAGCTGGGCCCGCATTGACCGGATATTGTCATAGGTCCAGGCTGCCGGATGGGTATTGTTATCAATGGCAGCATTCTCGGCGGGCATACCAAAGGCGTCCCATCCCATGGGATGAATGACATTGAAACCTCTCATGCGCTTGTAGCGGACCACCACATCTCCGATGGTGTAATTGCGCACATGCCCCATATGAATCTTTCCCGAAGGGTAGGGAAACATTTCAAGCAGATAATATTTTTCCCTGGACGAGTCTTCTTCCACTTTGAAAAGCTGGGTGTTTTTCCAGTATTCCTGCCATTTGGGCTCGACCTGGGAAGGGATGTACCGTTCCTCCATTATTTTAATTCCTTTCGAAAAATATCTATATTTATAGTTGAACCTTTTTAGATGCCACAAGAGAGGTGAAATAGCAAAGATATTTATGACAAAAACTTTAAATTTTTTGTTACCCTATCCGAAAAACTGAACTTGTCAGACGCGTAGCCCTCAAACATCTCGATTTGATCTGCCAAATTTTATATGTCAGGTCATTACCCTCTTAACAGCAATAATCGTGTGATTGGAATCGCCCTCTTTGATAAGGGTTTCCGGAGCGTTCATAATCTGGTTTAGGTGCTCTGCCTGTTGGTTTGCCGGCAGTGAAAAGTCAAATTCAATATATTTTGTTTTCCAGCATGAGACCCCCTGATCAAGGGAAATGTCAAGTCTGTCATTTGATGTGAATTCGACAGACAGCTTCCTGAAGTGTGGAAGGTCGCTTCTGTTCTTGTTTTTTACCGACAAAGCCATATCCTGGAAAGAAAAAATCGACTTCATAACCTCTGCCCGGATTCCGTTTTCTTTCCAGTCATCCCATAACCTGTTATGTTGAAAGTTCCCCTCATGGGATTTAATATTCATGGTGGTAAAGTCGACATATATGTTCCCCCACCGTGTTTTTCCAACGATTCGCCGCAAGTCATCCATAAGCAGCGCAAATAACCCTGCTGTAAGAGGACTTTTTAAATATCTGTCACAGTATTGAATTGATTTGATGCCAAGATCATTATTGGCTATCAATTCTTTTGCAGTGGGATGGTTGTCCAGAATTAACTGCCAGAAGCTTTTACCAAATTCCTTCATGGGTCCGTTCAGTTCCCGGAACACATCCAGTATATGGTGATTGTTATCTATAGCTGGCCGTAATTGATCCGCACTCATAGACCGGTGGATAGATGTCGGGACATTCCCATCATCACAACGTACCAGAATACCATCTGCCGTTCCAATCTGCCCCCAATCCTGGTTAAAGGATATGATTGATTCATGTTTTCCTGCCCAATGTGAACAGACTGGGCTGCCAAATGTTTCAGCGATCACATATCCTTTGCTTACCCGTTCCACTTCCTTGGCGGACAGGAATTCAATGTGTGGCAGATCTGCCATACCTGCAAGAAGATGCCGGTCAAGTATATCCATTTTATCCAGGTATTTTTCGGGAAGGACAATTTCCACATCAATATCCTGGCCTGTCAGCTTATATGCCAGCTTGCGGAGGGACGAGTCCACGATTTCCCAGGTGTCAAGTGACGCACCGACATAACACCGCACTCCCTTGCAGCTGTGTTGGCTTACGGCATAAAGAATAGCTTCATTTATGTTTTTATGTTCCGGTGTTGATGCGGAATCGAAAAAGGTAAATTCTTCGGGCAGCTGTAAACCATTGAGCCACTTGGGGTTCAGCCAACGGATCGCCAGGTGCCGATCCAAGCTGTCCAGAGCAAATCGTTGATCAAAGCCCAGAACGCAATGGGGGCACGCACTGTCACATTCTTTGGGACAACAAAGTTTTCGATATGCACGTTGGAAAAGTTCCGACAACCAGTTATCAGCCCTGGAAGCATAACCTGCGGCATGAGTATCATAAATCATGACAGACTGACAAATCACTCCAGGTTCAGGTTGCCCCTGTTTAACTTCGCACCCCAATTCGCCGGATTGGACCCCAATAAGCTCTGCAAGGCTGTCCCGCAGGGCGACGGCAATGGTGTGGGCGGCAATGCGGTCATCAATCCATACGCCTTCACTGTTTTTCAATTGTATTTCAACCATATCTGTCCGGGTTTCATGGCCGAGGCTGATCCCCTGTTTAATGGACCAATCGCTTCCGGGACAGGTGCCTTCCTCCTTTGTTGTGCGTCGTAGTTTTCTGTGAGGCTTCTGGAACGTCTCGGGTAATTCCCCTTTATTTGTCATCGGTTCTGCCCGGCCGCAGGCAAGACAGAGCGCATATCCTGTGCCATGAACACCACGGGAATGATGAAAAAGATGCCCCTGTGTTGTTATTCGAAAACGCCCAAGTTCAGGATTTGCAAGAGGAACCCAGTCCCCCTGTGCATTTACCCAGGGCGGTTCAACAGGTACAAACTGTTGAACATTGACATCATTATGGGCCGTTGAGTAAAAATCTACCGAAAATCCAGATGGTTCAAGAAATTCATGAATATGATGGGGTTTATTTTTCATACCGCAGAACGTACATATAGCAGCCTCTTTCAGAGTGATATTTGAACCGCTTGCGCCACAATTGTCGCAGCGCCAGGCATACCTAATTTCCTGGGTTTCACGCGCCTCTTCAACATTGGCCGGTACGTGCCAGTTCAAGGTGATCCCGGCGGATCTATAAACGCACCCGTTCATCACCACTTCTGCACCCGGGGCATATTCCCTGAGTGCTGTGACAACATCCCGGCTGGCCAGCTCCCGGCGTTGATAGCGGTTATCTTCCCGATGCTCTTTTCTTTTTTGGGCCGCCTTGAACTGATCGACGGTCAGGTTGTCAAATGCGGCAATATGTGACGGAAAACCATAGGCAGGCAGATAACCCTGTGTCGCCAGTTCCCGGAGCAAATATTCTTTCTCCAATCTTTCTATACGAAACTTAATGGCCTTGGTTACAGGAGCGTTTATGTTTGCTGTTGCGGCAAATTCACTTTCTTCATCTTTTAGATACTTCCACTCCTGGCGCCATCGGATCATAAGAACCTTCATTTTTTCGGCAGCCTGTCTTGTACGTTGTTCTATAGATTGGTTTGCTAAAGCAGAAGCGCAGATCATCAGTTTCAGCGCTATTGCAAGCTCCGGTTCCGCTTCCAATGAAAAAGCATCACACCAAACACAAAATTGTTCTGCCCAGGGGGTATCACCGCCAAAGAAAGATCCGCAGTTCATTTTAATTTGATTATGTCCCCCCACCAACAGTTTATTAGAGAGGAATCGATTCAGCAGAAAAGAGTGAATATGTCGTTGTACAATAATCGGACTGTCCAAGGAAACACAGGGAGCGGCGAGTTGAGTGTCAAAGGCCCAAAGGGTATTGGCGAAAACAGCTTGGTCAAGCGGATTGGCTTTGCATAATGTCATCGCTATTGATCTGGACTCCTTTCTTCGGCCGGCCCGACCGGCTCGCTGCAGATAATTGGCAGGATGGGGAGGAACGTTATTCATTGCCACTTGACTGATACCTCCGATATCAATACCCATTTCCATGGTTGTAGAACAGGAAAGGACATTGATTTGACCCTCTTTAAAAGACCGTTCATATTCCTGGAGGATTAAAGCTGATTGCTGGGCAGAATGCTCTGCGGTCCTGTAATAAGGTACCATTTCGATCACCCGGTCATTCAAATTCGACCATACGCCTTGTTCTATAAGCCCATTGACCAAAGACTGTTCGCTGATCCATCTGCGCCCACGCTGGATGCGCTTTTCTATATCGGATACGCCGCCAAAAGGTTGGTCATAAACCGGGATCTGTACTTTCTGGCAGACGGTATTCACCTTAGCTGGTTTTTGTTCCGGCAGGTACGGGGTAATACCCTTAAGCGTGGTGTCCAGCAGCCGGCGGGTAACCGGGCAGATCCATGCCTCACTGATGGGGGTAAACGCCAGTTGCTCAAGGGGTAAAATGTAACCGTCAGCAGTGAGCTGGATGAGTTGTTTGCCGATGAACACCTGCCATGCTCCTTCCAAAATGGCATCAATCCGGTCTTCTCCTTCTGACGTACGGTGATCCAGCTTAAGAACATATGCCAGCAACTTCACCAACGTTGCCCGCAGGCCGCTTCTTCTGGCTTTAGGCCAGCGCCGTTGATTCCTGCCGGCCTCTTTTTCATTTGATTCTATGAGCCAGCTTTGACGAAAGGGAAGTCCGAGCCATCTTCGCCACTCAGGAGTAATCATCAGGGAGCCTCCGGAGCGGACAAAAAAATCAAGGCACAACTTCAAAAAGTCAACCCAGTCCGCAATATTAAATCCAGAGGCTTGTAAGACCATTGGCGGTACGGTATCAATTTCATCCAGCGCAGGATATCTTAAGGCCACCATCCCCATGGTTTCCAGACTGTTCTGGTATTTTGGCCGTCTGCCAAACTCTCGAACCACGAGCATTTTTGCAAGCTCCCGGCGTCCGCCAACTTCGCCGAATAACCCGGGGTCCAACTCTCGATACCGGGCCAGTATATTGTCAAAATTTCTGCCCTCATTTACCAATTTATCGACCAGATTTGTGAAAGGGATCGGCATGGGCTTCTGGAGTTTGGAAAGCTCTGCTTTTTTATTATCCAACATTTCCTGGATATCATTCAATGGTGCCTGTTCCAGGATTTTTTCAAATTTTGCGATTTCCTCTTCAAGCCCTGCCACCGCTGATTCATTACCTGATTGCCCGTGCTGTAGCGCGAGATGATAGATCAAGCTTCTTATGGTATTCCGTTCCGCTTCCTGCTGTAGCTTGACAGCCATTCGTGCGGTACCCTGACGGCTGTCATTGAAGGTCAGTAATCGATGCCCGCGCCATGGCAAATCCGCCGGCTTTTCAACATGATCGGGTGCAAATTCCAACAGGGTGGGCAAGATTGTATTGAGCAAAAAAGGGCCACCCAACCGACTCTCCTGAAATAACGGGACTCTTTGGGTCGCTTCATGTTTTTCACAAAAAGGACAGGTCAACCCATCAATATCTGCTTCATGAACCATTAAGCTGAGCATGTCAGTTCCAGAATCGTTGATTTGCCTGGTTGAACGATCAACCGCGATTGTTTCAACATGTTTTTCCCCCCTGTTAACGATTAGGAAACGAATTCTTGAAGGCATACTCTGTCGGACATTTTCCTCCTGTGGCGCAACATCATCTATGTCATCATCATGCAGCTCGACATCCAGTTCAAACTCATCTTGAACCCCGGATGGCTGGGGTTGGGTTAAAACACCCTGCTGGTTTTCTTCTGCAAGAAGATACACCGTTCCACATTCCACGCAGCGGACAACTTCATATACCGGGCTGCCGCATGTGCAATGTTTCCTCGGCTCAAGATAGACCTTACCGAAATGCCATTCGGTATCGCTGAGCGCTGTTCCCTGTTTATCGGCGCAAGATGGATCGGCACACGCCCAAATCCCGCTCAGTGTTTGATGGAATAGATGTCCACGCAATGGCAGAAAGCTGTCTGACACATCCTCTTTGTTGTGTTTGCCTTCCTTCTTGGTACCCGAAAGCAGATCAAGCCACCGTAGTGCTTCACCTTGCTGTTCCGGTGTGAAATCCTTCTTATCTGGATGGATTATTTGACAGACTGAGGATAATCTTGCAACCAGGCTCCCTTTGGATCCATTGGTAAAAAGTGTTCGGATGTCCCTGGCAATTTTGTTACCGGCTAATGCGCGGTACCTGGTGGTAGAAACTTCCTGCTCCGGCTCTATGTCCTCCAGTTCAGCAAGATTTTTGATTGGTTTTTTATTTCGCTTTTTGCTGCCGATCTCAGGGATCTGTCTGGTTCCAGCAACAAGGTGTACCTGTTCATCCGAAACGCCGGCAATATCCGCAAGAAATTTTTTCAGATCCTTGCCTGCCTGGCCATGGGGATCTCCGATGGTTGCCGAGGTGGCAATGAAATGCACTTGCTCCGGCTGCATGCCGAAAGCAAGCAGCACCCGCCGTATTAACAGCGCCGCCTCAGCCGCTTGGGAGCCGATATAGGTATGTGCCTCATCTAATACGACCCATTCCAATTTGCCCTGTGATTGCGCTATAATCGGCTGATCCTCGGTACGGATCAGCATATACTCAAGCATGGTAGGATTGGTGACCAAAATAGGCGGAGGGGTTGCCCGTAGGGTTTTACGGTCCTGAACTTCACAGGTATGTTGTTTTTTTGTTCTTATCGGCAGAGTTTCCGGCGTATTGCCGTTATAAAGACAAAAACGCAGGTCGCCGTCAAAGGCATGGGTCCATGCCCTCAGCCGTTCCCTCTGGCTGTTGATCAGAGCATTTAATGGGTACAAAAACAGCGCCCGTACGCCAACCAGCTGTTTGCTTTTCTGTTCACGCAGGCGGGCAAGGTGATCAAGTACCGGAACCATAAAACATTCTGTTTTTCCTGATCCGGTTCCGCTGGAGACTACTACAGATTGAGGGGGCTGTTGTCTGAGTATACGCCAGGCGGCAACCTGATGGGTGTATGGTTTTAATTGTTTTGAAAAACGATATTCAGAGGCGAGATCCTCCGGTGGTGAATCCATTGCATTGACGACATCAGGGTGAAGCAGCTGCTCCGTTTCACATAATTGAGCCATGGACGCAGTACCGGCTTGCCAGCCAAAGACCGCTTCAAAAGCAGGGTCCGCAAGAAAGTTGCCGTTTTCCCCGTAGGCCCTGGAAAAAAGTTCTGTCAAATGGCGCCGTAATGGGATATTGGCAAAACCAAGGCGGCAGATTGATGCCAGTCGGCTTCGTTCGGACAGGACAGGTAGAAGATCTGCAAAAAAGGGATTTTTCATAATTTTTCCTTATGGCTGAAAAACATCGTCTGCAAGACACCGGGCAATGGTTAAATTATAGGCATCGATAAACCAATCAGGGTCAAATGATCTGCAGGTCCGTAACATGCTTATAAAATAAGCGTCCTGTAACCATGGGGCAGTTTCGTCAACTGTGCATTGCACGGCCAGCAGAAGGGGCATATTGATCACCGGATCACGAAAACCAAAAGAGTCGGGGCAAAGGTATTTGGCGTATACCGGATGCTGTCTTGCCTCGTATATCTGTTTTTTGAAACCATCGGGCCACCGGTCATGGGCATGACGGTGGAAAAGTTTCTGCAGCAGACAAATATCCCCGGCAAACAGATCATTCGCCGCCTGGGGTCCGATTCCGTACTGCAGGCCAACCATTTCCTGTTGGGCACTGTCAACAAAAGAGGCGCTTGAAATACCAAGAATAAACTGCAGTTCCGGGGAATCAACAACAAGTTTCTCTATCACAGATTTGAGCTGGGAATGAAAAACAGTCTGCCAAAGTTCCGGCTCAAAGCGATGCTCGCATTGGCAGCGAAGATTCATCATGGCCTGTTTCCAGTCTTTATAGGTGACAGCTTCCCAGGCAAAGGGCAGTTCTACGGCAAACTGGCGGATAAAATCATGGGAAATATTGCCAAGCCGAAACGCGAGCGCAGCCATATGGGCCGATACCCTGGCAAAGCAGGGCCACAGGTCAAACGCGGTCAAGGATAAATGTCCGAGCTGTTCCGCCCATTGTTCCACCTCTCCCCAGCCTTCATGAAGATAATCTCGGGACAATATATCTAAGGCTTCAGACATGCGCATCATTCGCTGGTGATAGTTTCCATAATTCATGGCTATGGTCATCATGGAATCTCCTTGTACGTCCCCTTCCACATTCATGAGAAGCGGCCTGATGGTCACCGGCGTATCAGGATGCGGAAAAACGAACCATGGGCCTGGTATAGGATCTTCTGCGGTAAAGGGCCATCTGCCCACCGGCACGCCCTGACTTGTTAATTGTGTCAGCTCCATAATCCGTTCATTGTCCCGGATAAGATTACATGCCAGGACCCGTATTCCCCGAAGGGCTTCCGGATCAAGGGCCTGACGCATGATATCATCCAAACAGACGCAGGATCTGCTTTCACAAGGCTCAAAGGCCCCTTCATAACGGCGGATCCATAAAGAGAATATTTCACTTCCATCCAGGACGATCTGGATGCTGACACGGGAATCCAATCGTTCATCCGAAGCAAGCATATGCCGGATTGATTCTTCGTAATCCTGCAAACGCAAGCTCATTTGCAGTGCCTGCTCGGTTCTGCGAATGTTGAACCCACGACTGGTGTTGTCTGTGCTTGAATGCAACACCAATTCGGCATGGGTGTTATACTCGGCGGAATGAATAATTATTCTGGTGCCAAGCAACTGCCGTACTGAAATGTGTCTGCCGCTTTTCAATTCTTCACCGGTTATGCTGAATGCCCGTGCCCCTTTGGCTGGAAAAGGAACTAAAAGACGTGCCGGCACTGTGGACAGTGGCCAGAAAACCTCTACTTCAACATGTTCAGGTATTATTTTCCCCTGGGCAGCACAAAGCTGGAGCATCAGATTCGGATTTTGTTTTTCCACTGAAAGCTGAACGTCGGAAGTTAAAATGCGTGCATGATTGATACCCCAGTGTTTGAAAAGAATTGATCCGGAACAGGCATCATGGCCATCTATTTCCAGCGTTGCCTTTTCAGGAAGCAATACCATACAGGTACGGCATTGAGGTGTACCGGTCGCAGGATATTTGCCGATAACCGGCCCTACTGGAATATCTATTCCCTTATTACCAAGGAGTTGGAAATCTACACGTCCACTGACCGGTTTTAGCAAACCTTCTGAATTGAGCATGTACAGATCCGGTTCACTTCGAAACGCACGGGTCGGGCTTAGAAATTCATACCAGGCAGGATTTCCTTTCCAGAAGAAACTGGTTTCGCCGGCATCAGCACGTCCGGTCCTGAGCTGAAATTGTTCATCCTGATCATTTGTTGCGGTGGCCTGGCCTTTGATATGCCAGATGGTTCTGGCAAAAAGTGAAATTTCTCCCTGTTTGATTAGTTTGGCGTGTTCATCTTCAGCGGTCATACGCCATTGATCGGGAAGAACAACAAGGGCTTCAGACTCAGCAATTTTTCCGCTGCCCTGTTTTAAAAAACGAAAATCGCTGCCCGCGGAGAAAATCCAAGGCAACCCTTCATCAAGTTCCTCTCCTCTATGAACCAGTTCATGCCAGCTTCGGCCGTCAGCCAGGCTGAAATCAAGAACATGATCCTGTACGGCATCGGTGTCAAGCATATCCAGGAATTGCGCCATGGCTCGATACTTTTTGTGACCTGCCATCCGGCGAAGGGTGACACGCTGTTTTTTTTCACCGGTTTTAAGCATCAGGGTTGCATGGCGCGGCATCTCTTCATCGGGAAGCGAAAAGAACTCTGTGAGCTTTTTTATTTCAACAGCATCGGTCAACTGTAATGTTGACGTCAGCCGCCAACCCGTTTCATTTTTTTCCAGTGAACGTTCAAGTAAAAATGCCGAAGACGGTTGTTTTAAAGTCACCTCAGCTGCATCCCGCAATAGCTGGGCAATAAGTCCCTGGGCATGCTCATCTTCCAATGGCAGGGAAAACCGGTCCCGCCAACCGGGAATCTGACGGTTCAGGCGATCAATGGCATCGGTGCTGCTGGTCAATTCGGCCTTTTGTTTCAGCGTGAGAATCGTTGCAACAATATCTGCCAGGAGTATAAAAATGGCCGGCTGACGATAGCTTCTGGGAAGCATGCCTTGAAGGCTTTCAACCCAGCCGTAGATGATCGCAGAATTCTCTTGATAATCGCATGCAGCAGGGACTGCCAGATGTAATACCCGCTTCAGCAGTTTGCCCAGCCCACCACGTCCTTGCGCAAGCAGACGCAGCGGCAACCCGCCCTGCAGGGCAATGCTGAGAATATATCGATACCCGCCATGCTGACGAATGCGAACCTCCCAGTTCTCCAACCCAGCCTGCACGCATCGAGAACGCTGCTGTGGCGTCCATGAGGTGGTATTTACTTTCAACCCGGAGAGAACAGGATCCCAAGCAATACCGGCGCCATTATAATGACGGCGCCACCATTCTGAAGCATAAAGGACAAACAACCGGCAAAAAAGCAAATTATCAGCCAATCGGGCCAGGCTGTCATCATCCGGATATGAGGCAAGCCAATTTTTTAACAGCCCTTCAAGTTTTTGAAATTCCTGCTCGGTGGTTCGATAACGAAAAAGATCCCGGCCATCCGGTCGGGTCAGATTCTGACGCTGCTCAAAAAATCCAGTCAACCATGCTCTGCATTCTTCTTTCATAGACCAGCTCGTAGTTATATTTTTGGGGGAGAATTATTTTTAGAGACATTAAACCCCATATTGCGATAAAAATAAAACAATTCTGCTTTTTATTTTTTATTACATGAATTATAGCTCCCGGAACCTTTATAACTATTTGGGGATATGGTAAGTGAACTATCCCACGCAAACGGAGCTTGGCCTTAGGGAATCCTCGCCTCTGATGGGTGCTATCGTTTGTTCCAGTCGTCTAAAGTATGAATAAATTTGATTTAACAGGGGATGATTAATGAAACCGGACTCAATGCAGCGTATATGTGAAACCAGAATTCTGGTCGGCTTTTTAGGTGAAAAACAGCAGACATCCTGGTGGGGTTCTTCTTTTTTGTCACCATCAAGCAGAGCGTTTCTTGGGCCGATTTATCCCAATTCCATTGATGTGGCTCAATACAGCGGCGTCTGTCAGGCGGCGTCGATTGTCCATGACGAACATATAGGCATCGGTAAGCACTATCACCTTTATCGACTCCCGGATTCTATCGAACGGGCACTTTTTCAGTGCATACAGGCGCATAAAGTCATTAACAACATGTCTGACTTCCTGAAAAGCCACGACACAGCAGTTGAAAGACTTAAAGAATTGGGTGAAGATACTGTCAAAGAATCAGATGGACCTGTTACCGTGGGCCAATACGCGGATAATAAATTTGGATGCATTGATTCAAATATCCCGGTCGCACTATATCTCAGCCCTTGAAGGTGATTATAAAACGTTTCCTTACATGAACCATATTTTTTTTAGAAAAATCCAATAAACTTGGGGCGATTACTTCAAGAACTTGTTTTTTTATAAAAACTTTTGAGGAATGGCGGAATAGTATTGTATTAAATCAGTTCTGATTATAACGGATTTGGGGGACCATGTTTAACTATTTGAATTTATTGTGGCTCGTTTTAAATCCTGCCCTGAATTGCGACCCAAAATAGGACAGAGAATTCATGCGCAATAACCAAGAAGCCTGAAAATAGGGAAGGACCAAAAAGCCGAATTAGTGGCCTCCCCCCAAATCCGTTATAATCAGGCAGTATCGACAAAGGTAGCGCACTTAAAAATGCGATAGATGAAGTAAATGATGGAGTTGCACCTTCTGAAGGATTTCCGGGATGAACTGCTGAGAATCGCAAGTTTTTGGAAACCCAACCTGAATGACGGGGTCCAGATCACAGCCGCCCCCTTATGGAAACTGTTCCAGCACAAGCAATGGCAGACAAAATTGAAAGCCACCTGGAAAAAATTGGAAAACGGCGATTACGACTGGGCACATCTGGCCTGCAGCATATGGCCGGAACGGGTGCTTAAAAAATGTCATACCGACCGAAGTCTCGCCATTTCCCATGATGTGGAAGATGATTTCTGGGAAAGGGTGGAGGTACCGGTCATCCGCCGGGGCAAAGATACGGGAGAGACAAAGCTGGAGTGGCACCCTATAAAATTGTCGGAAACCCAATTGCAGGATCTGATCCGCCAGATCATTGAAACCGGTCATTCAGCCGGGTAAACAGGAGATAAAAAGCATGGAAAATATATCCCCAAATAAAAAAGGTATTCCGAGAATTGAGTCGGTAATGGTTCAAAATTACCGGGCGTTGAAACATGTGACCCTGCATAAACTGACACCCATGACCGTGCTTTTAGGCCCCAACGGCAGCGGAAAATCGACAATATTTGATGTTTTCAATTTTCTATCCGAATGCTTTCAATATGGCCTGCGCCATGCCTGGGACCGCCGGGGCCGGGGCAAAGAAATCAAATCCCGGGGCGCTGATGGTCCGGTTGTGCTTGAACTTAAGTACCGGGAAGCGTCGAAAACCCCGATTATCACCTATCATCTGGCCATTGACGAAGGGCAAAAAGGCCCGGAAGTGGTGGATGAGTGGCTGCAGTGGCGCAGGGGCAGCAAGGGTCAGCCCTTCCGGTTTTTGGAGTTCCACCGGGGCATAGGCAAAGCCGTCAGCGGAGAGATTCCGGATGTGAATGATGTCCGCACCGAGTCCAACCTGCGGTCCCCGGATCTGATCGCGGTCAACACCCTGGGACAACTGTCGGATCACCCCAGGATTGCCGCACTGCGTGAATTCATCACGGACTGGTATGTGTCCTATCTTTCCATTGATCAAACCCGCACCCAGCCCGAAGCAGGCCCCCAGGAGCGGTTGAGCAAGACCGGGGACAATCTGCCCAATGTGATCCAGTATTTAAAGGAGCGGCATCCGGACCGGCTGGAAAAAATATTTGAGATCCTTCGCAGAAGAATCCCCCGGCTGGAGCGTGTGGATGCCGATCCCATGCCGGACGGGCGTCTGCTGCTGCAAATTAAGGATGCGCCTTTTGAAAAACCGGTACTCTCAAAGTTTGCCTCGGACGGGACCATGAAAATGCTGGCGTACCTGACGGTGCTTTATGATCCGGAACCACCGCGTTTTGTCGGCATTGAAGAGCCGGAAAATTTTCTTCACCCCCGTTTGCTGCCGGAACTGGCCGAGGAGTGCCGGGCTGCGTCTGAAAACGCACAGTTGTTGATTACCAGCCACTCTCCGTTTCTGCTCAATGCCATGCGGGATACAGAGGTGCGTATCCTGTACCGGGATGACAGCGGTTTTACCCAGGCGGTCAGGGTGTCTGATATCCCGGGCATGCCTGAAATGATAGAAGCCGGCGGTTCCATCGGACATCTCTGGATGGAAGGGCACTTTGGTTTTGGTGATCCCCTGGTCAACTTCGGCGCGCCCAGGCCCGGAAAAAAGGGGGAAAAATAATGCTGGAGAAGCTGATCGTTTTTGTGGAAGAGTATTCCATGGAAGCGGTACTGGAGATCCTGCTGCCCGGCATGCTGGACGGGATCGACTATCAGATTATCCGATTCCAGTGCAAGGATGATCTGTTAAAACAACTGCCCGCAAGGCTGAAAGGCTACAGCGCGTGGATGCCAGAGACCTGGTCCATCCTGGTGCTTGTGGACCGGGACGATGATGATTGCATGATTTTAAAACAGCAATTAGAGCAGTATGACAAGGATACCGGACTGTTAACCAGATCCTGCGCCCGGGCCGGTGAAAATTTCAAGGTGACCAACCGGATTGTGATCGAAGAGTTGGAAGCCTGGTACTTCGGGGACTGGGCCGCAGTTAAAACAGCCTATCCCAGGGTGTCCGGGACCATTCCGGAAAAAGCGCCCTATCGAGACCCCGACAATATCCAGGGCGGAACCTGGGAAGCCTTGGAACGAATTTTAAACCGGGCCGGTTATTTCTCCGGCGGTCTGCGCAAAGCAGAGTGCGCCAGACAGGTTGCCCGGTGTATGGATATCCATCAAAACCGCTCCTTAAGTTTTAATAAGTTCTGCGGGGCTGTACAGTCTATTGTTGCAGGAGCTATTGCATGAGCATCAAATCGTTTATTCAGGAAGAGATATTAATGCCCCGCCTGCAAAAAGCGCAGGTGCTGGCTGTATATGATCCGGATTGCCGCTATGGCGAGTTGTGTCTCGGGATGGCCGACGATAAACGCCTGGTGGTGGATGCAAGCCCCTCCAGTATCACACCAGCCGGGCTGCTGCCATTGAAGGTCTGTCAACCCTGGGCCGCAATGAAATAGATCAGTTGTTGATTGCCATTGCCCATAAATATTTTGATGAGAATGACCGGTTGCTCCAGGACGGTTTGTGGGCGGAAGTCACCATTGCCTACAATGAGATTGAAGATGATGCCTATGCGTTTTATGTGGAAGACCTGCGTCCGATTCAGCTCAACCGTTTCGATTTTAACCGGTATTGTGAAGGAAGAAGCGCGTTCAGCCGGGATGCGTGGATAGATATTATTCTGCGCTCCGTAGGACTGGAACCCACGGTTTTATCCCATCGTCTGAAACTGCACTTCATTGCCCGATTGTTTCCGCTGGTGGAGCCCAACTTTAATTTGTCGTATATTAATAATAAAGACGAAGAAATTGTTGTGTACTGCCCGGAATCAAAAACAGCCGAAGCCACCCAGGATCCTGTCAGAAAGGATATCCACGATGGTGAAGGGGCCAAGGAAAGCAGTCAGCGCAAAACCGCAGAAAAAAAGATTGCTCCAGAACCAGAGCATAAAAAACTGCCGGAACCGGAAGAGCAACCAAGTCCGGATATCATCATAAAAGAGAACGCCCAAGAACCCAACGCGCAACATTTTACCATCCAGTATGGTGCGACAGGCTACAGCTATGAATCCATTCTCTCCCCGTATCTGACAGGGGCTAAAACCATAGAGATAGAAGATCCTTACATCCGGGCAAACCATCAGGTCCAGAATTTCATCAGGTTTTGTGAAGCAGTTGTCAAAACACCGACAATCCAAAAAATTTCACTTTGCACAGGTTACGATGATCAGACTGATTTAAAAGAGCTTTCAGACCGGCTCAATGATGTAAAACAAAGTCTTATAGAACTGGATATCCAACTTGATATCAACATAAACGAACATCTCCATGACCGTGAAATCAGGATCGACAATGGCTGGACAATTAAAATCGGCCGTGGACTGGATCTGTATCAAAAACCAGATTCCTGGTATAGCGTTGGTGTTTATGACCAATCTCTTAAAAAATGCCTTGAAACCAAAATTGATATTTTTAAACGAGACGCAGAGCCGGGGGAACAGTAAGCTGTCCACCCTGTAAAATGTGACAACCATCAAGCCGCATGCAATTCCCCTGGAAAAATCAGACATTCATATTGACCTCATAGATCTTAGATGATATAGAAAGTGGTTTTATTGTCTCATGATAGACAATGCACATAACTATTTTATCCTTGCTCCGGGTTATTAACAAGGTTGATCCGGGGCTTTATATCCACAAGGAGGAAAAATGAGGAAGTACGAGACCGTATTCATTGCTGATCCTGACATGTCGGATCAGGCCCGTGAAGAACTGTTCGAAAAAGTCAAAAATATTATTGACAAGGAAGGTGGCATTCTTCTGAACTTTGATGAATGGGGCGTAAAAAAACTCTCCTATGAAATCAAAAAGAAATTGCGCGGGTATTATGTCTGCCTGACTTACGGCGGCACCGGCGAACTTGTCACGGAGCTTGAAAGAAACTTTCGCCTAAGTGATCTTGTTATGAAGTTTATGACCATCCTTATCACGGAACACGTCACCGAAGAATCTCTTAAACAAGACGCTGAGCAGTTTAAAGAAGCAGCCAAGCAAGCTGCATTAGCCACACCCCAGGAAGAAGATCAAGAGGGCGCGGATGAAGAAGACGATTTGGATGAAGATAATGCAGATGATCAGGACGATGAGGAAGAGACCGAATCTGAACCTGCCGAAGAATCCAAAGAATAATTCAAGCACAAAGGAGATCAAGTATGTTTAAAGGTCATAGAGGCGGCGGAAAAAACAGGTTCTATCAGCGCCGGAAAATATGCAGGTTCTGCGTGGACAGCTCCATGGAAATTGACTATAAAAATCCCAAAGCACTCAAACAGTTCATTACTGAACGGGGCAAAATCATCCCCCGCCGTATCACAGGAACCTGTGCGAAACATCAGCGCAAGCTGACAATCGCCATCAAGCAGGCCCGGCAGATTGCTCTTCTGCCGTTTGTGGGACGCCCCTTAAATTAAAACAAAAAAGATTTTCACAGGTTCTTGGAATATGCCGTTATCCATCACACACCCCGTTTTTATCAGGGATACTTTGACAGGCATTATTTTCTGTCTGTTGATTTATGGTGTGGTGTTGACATTCCCCCTGCTTGGTGTATTTGTTCTTCTGTTTCTGCCTCTGCCGGTGCTTTTTTATCGCCTTAAACTTGGCAGAAACAGTGGGGCACTGATTGCAGCCACAAGCTTCTTTACACTTGTGCTCATGACCAAAGGCATCGCTTTTGACACACTTTACTTTGGACTGCTCCTGGCAACCGGTATGATTTTAGGGGAATGCCTTGAGCGGCATATGAGTATTCAAAAAGCCATGGGATTGACCTCTCTAATAGCTGCAGGCCTTGTCTGTGCAGCGATTATGGCCTACACCACCAGCCAGGGACAGACATTATCCGCAATAATGACAGATTACATGAATCAGTCTTTGAGTATTGCCAAGCAACTCTCTCCTGAAATCGGAACGGATCCGGACATGACCCAAAAGCTGATATCATCCCTGATGATTGTCATGCCGGGCATGTTCATGATTTCTTTTATGACAACCCTGTGGTTGAACATCCTGATTATCAGAAAGCTTTTAAGACTCAAGGGCATCACTATCAAAAGTATTGAGCGCCTCAATCTTTACAAAGCCCCGTACATGCTGGTATGGGCATTTATCGGCTGCGCAATGGCTTTGATGATTCCCGCAAGTCCTGTGAAAATCATTGGCATCAACGGCCTGATTGTTTTAATGCTTGTTTATTTTTTTCAAGGAATTGCAGTTGTCTCCTTTTTTTTTCAGCAAAAAAATACCCCCATGGCGCTGAGAGGATTTTGTTATTTTCTCATTGCCGTGCAGGTGTATGTTTTAATCCTTGTCATTGGCCTTGGTTTTTTTGACAACTGGATTGATTTCAGGAAACTTTCTGCATCACCAAAATAAAACTATGCCGGACCGTAAAAAACAACGGCCGGATTGGAGGTTTACAATGAAAGTAATATTAAAGGAAACCATCGACACTTTGGGTATCGCAGGTAGCGAGTGCAAGGTGGCGGAAGGCTATGGACGCAATTATCTGCTGCCCCAGGGCAAAGCGGTTCTTGCCACCCCTGCCAATCGCAAGGTTATGGAACAGGCCCGGGCTAAACTTGAACTTCAGATTGCCAAAGAAAGAAAGATTGCCGAAGAGATGGCAGCAAAAGTTAAAGAAATTGCGATCACAATCAAGGCCAAAGTCCGCGAAGAAGTTTATCTTTACGGTTCCGTAACCACCCATGACATAAAAGAAGCGTTGGATGCACAGAATGTTGAGGTTGAACGCCGTTCCATTCTGCTTGCAGAACCTATCAAGGAGACTGGTGAATACAAGGTAGCCATCCGTTTATATAAGGATGTTGAACCGGAAATCACCGTGACGGTTGTAGCAGAAGAAAAACAGGACAAATAGTTCCGATATATGTCTGCAGACCTTTAGAATCCAACCGGAGTCCAAGGGTCTGCAGATATTTTTTTTAAAGGTCCGTGATGGCAAAAAAAGAACCCCTTAAATCAGACCACCTGCTTAACCGTACTCCGCCCCATGATACAGATGCCGAGGCATCTCTTCTGTCTGCCATCTTTATCAATAATGACAGCCTGTTTGACATTATTGAAATCCTCACCCCCGATGATTTTTATAAAGGAGCGCATAAAAAGATCTTCAGGGCCATCACAGAGCTTTCCAGAAAAGAGGAACCTGCAGACCTTGTGACCGTTGCCAATCACCTTAATGAAAAAGATGAATTGGAAGGAGTTGGCGGGCCTGCTTTTCTTGCTGCGATTTCCGATGCCGCTCCGGTGGCGGTCAATGCCGTGCATTATGCCAGGATCATCCGTGAAAAATCCACGTTGCGCCAGCTTATCAATACCTGCTCTGCAACCATTGAACGCTGTCTTGAAGACAGGGGCGACTTTAAAGATATACTCGATGAGTCCCAGGCATCAGTCCTAAAAATTGCCGACCGTCAGTCCGGCAGTTCTTTTAAGCCCCTATCAGAGCTCATCAATCTGAATATTGACCATTTAGAAGAGCTGCAGGGCAAGGAAGGCGGACTTGCGGGGCTTTCAACCGGATATCCAAGGCTGGACAGGATCACATCCGGACTGCAGCGTTCGGACCTTATTATTCTGGCTGCACGCCCCTCCATGGGAAAAACTGCTTTTGCCCTGAACATCGCCAGAAATGTCGCGTTTCACTACCGCAAACCCGTGGCTGTGTTTTCCCTTGAAATGTCCAAAGAACAATTATCCATGCGGCTGTTAACTTCCGAAGCACGGGTGGATGCCAACCGGCTTCGCAGTGGGGTATTCAGTCCCGAAGACTGGCAGAATTTCACGGATGCCGCAGGCATTCTCAATGAGATTCCCATTTTCATTGATGATACGGCTGCCATATCGGTGATGGATCTTCGGGCCAAAGTCCGAAAACTGTTCCAGGCAAACAAAGAGATCGGCCTTGTGGTCATTGATTACCTGCAGTTAATGAAATCGTCCATCCGTTCCGACCGAAGGGATCTTGAGATTGCCGATATTTCAAGGGCTTTGAAATCCCTTGCCAAGGAACTCAGCGTTCCGGTTCTCGCGTTATCCCAGCTTAATCGAGCCCTTGAACAGCGCTCGGATAAACGGCCCATGATGTCTGACTTACGCGAATCAGGCGCCATTGAACAGGATGCGGATATTATCTCCTTTATTTACCGGGACGAGGTCTACAATAAAGAGCCGGACAATCCCAAAAAAGGAACGGCAGAGATCATTGTTGCAAAAAACCGTAACGGCAGCATTGGTACTGCACATATGGTGTTTAACGGCCAGTACACCCGATTTGAGGAACTGGCACCAGAAGCATACCAGGGGTTTAAATGAAACGCATTGTATACGGCAACCTTGACGGGCTGAACAAGGCCCAGATAAACCGGATTGAAAATCTTTACAATATCAAATCACCGCCGGAATATATTCTTTCCCGGGAGGCCGCCATTGAAATTGTTGACATAAGCCGGGATATCCGCCGCCAGGTGGGCCTTCTTCTGGATCGAAACGCAAAAGTCATCTGTGTGATTGCAGGGGAACCCCAACGCATTGTTATTCCGGTCACACCGGATTATCGACCGGGACCGGGCCGACTTAAGGGGCTGCGCTGCGTTCATACGCATCTGTCCCACGAGGCCTTGACACAGGATGATCTCACCGACCTTGCCCTTCTGCGCCTGGATTATATAACGGCTATCTGCCTGAATGCCGACGGAACACCCGGCCCTGTGTACTCTGCGCATATTCTGCCCGATCCTGAAGCAGACCCTTACAGAATTTTGCCCGGCACATCCCTTGACCATCTGGATACAGACTGCCAGGCTCAAATTCTTGAACTTGAATCCGAACTTTCCCGACACAATCGCCTGCACAGCGGAGAAACCGGCCAGGAAAACGCCTTTTTGATCAATGCGGCAACGCAAGGTCTCAGTTTAGCCCATATTTCAATGGATGAGCTCAAGGAATTATGCAAAACAAGCCGAATCAAGGTCGTGGGATCGGCCATCCAGCAAAGAAAAAAAATTGACCCTAAATTTGTGGTGGGCAAAGGTAAGTTATCTGAACTAATTATTAAGGCCATCCAAAATTATGCCACATTACTTGTCTTTGACCAGGAGCTCAGTCCCTCCCAGATACGTTCCATCACCGATTTTGTGGAGATGAAGGTCATTGACCGCACCCAGCTGATACTGGATATTTTTGCCAAACAGGCCAAATCCAGTGAAGGCAAATACCAGGTGGAATTGGCCCAGCTTGAATATATGCTTCCCCGCCTGATCACCAAAAACACGGCCATGTCCAGGCTGACAGGCGGAATTGGCGGCAGAGGCCCCGGGGAAACCAAGCTTGAGGTTAACCGGCGCCGTGCCAGGGAGCGTATCACCCGGCTGAAAAAAGAGATCGAAAAAATCCGCAAACAGCGAAAACAGCAGAAAGCCAGACGAAAAAGAAAAGATCTGCCTGTCATCTCCATTGTAGGATATACCAATGCCGGCAAGTCAACCTTGCTCAACACCCTGACCCAGAGCAGCATTATCGCCGCAAACCGGCTGTTTGCCACCCTGGACCCCTCGTCACGAAGGCTGAGGTTTCCCCGGGATAAGGAAGTGATCATCACGGACACAGTAGGCTTTATCCAGAATCTGCCAAAGGAGCTTTTAGAAGCATTTCACGCCACCTTGGAAGAACTTGAGCAGGCAGATGTGATTCTTCATGTCATTGACATTTCAAATCCAAGGTACATGCAGCAAAAAGAGACCGTGGACCAGTTGCTGAAATCTTTGAATCTGAATAAAATCCCCACACTGTATGTATTCAATAAAATGGATCAGGCTGATTTGAACAATTTTGATTCACCCTGGCTTTTAAACCAGGGCATTCTGGTTTCAGCACTTGAAAAGGCAAGCCTTGCCCCTTTGGTGGAAAAACTTGAAGCCATGGTATAATCTTTACCAAACCCGGATTGAAAAAAAGAGACATATATTTTAACATATATAATATAAAAACCACTTGCCTTGGGATTTCATATGGAAATACATTTAGACCGGTTAATCGAAAAAGCAAATATTACAGAAGACTCAATGGACATTCCGGACTGCTTTGGAGAATTTGATAAAAGCTCCCGGCTCTGTTTTGATTATTGCGCGATTTCTATAAAATGCTGCATTATGCAGTTCCGTCATCCCAAAATTGATATTTTGGAAAAACTTTTGATCTACAATGATTACGCCGCAAAACCCAACTGATTATCGTGTAATTTAAAAGCTACCGGATTCAAGCTTGTCGGCCAGATACCGGATCTGTTCGTAACGTTGACCTTTTTGTTCCATTTCCTTTTCAACCGCATTGATGGAATAGATGGCCGTTGCATGGTACCGTTTAAAACTGGCACCAATTGTTTTTATGGGCTGATCCGTATACTTCTTTGATAGAAAGATTGCCACCTGACGAGGTTTGACAATACGTTGCTTCCTGGATTTAGACACAAGTTCCTGTTCGGAAACTTCAAACGATTCACAGACCATTTTTTTGATCAAATCAATGGTTATGCGTTTTCGCGTCCCGGTCATTTTTTCAAGCACGCTCCTGGCAAGCTCAATATCAATCTTCCGGTTCATCAGCTGCCCCCGGGTAACAACGCTTAAAAGCGCACTTTCAAGCTGACGGACATCATTACACGCTTCCTGGGCAATATATTCGGTCACAGGTGTGGGCAGGACACACTGAATAGCCTTGGATTTCTTATTTAAAATCTTTACCCGTGTTCCAAAATCCGGTGCCTTGATCTCCGTGACAACCCCCATATTCAGCCTGGATTTCAGGTTGTCATTTAATTTAGGGATCTCATCAGGCCGTTCACAACCTGAAAAAATAATTTTCTTATCTGCATCAATCAGATAGTCCAGGGTCATGGCAAGCTCTTTTTGGGTGGCGGACTTTCCGGTCAGAAAATGGACATCTTCCAGGATCAGCACATCACATTTAAGACGGTATTTTTCCTTAAACTGGTCAATACTATTATTTCTCAAGGAGTAGATCATTTCATTGGTGAAATCTTCGGCCGTGACATAAAAGACCCTTTTCCCCCCGTCTTGCGTGAGCATATGGTGACCGACCGCCTGGGACAGATGGCTTTTTCCAAGACCTGTCTTGCCTAGAAGAAAAAGTACGCCGGTCCCGTTAAGTTTACCCTGGGCCAGATATAAAGAGGCCGTATATGCAAAACTGGAATTGTCCCCCACAACAAAATCGTCAAATGTAAAATTTTTTTTAAGCATGCGCCCGCAATGAAATGCAGGTGTCATGCCGGGCAACGGTGGATGAAATTCTGATGGAAAACTGAGAGGTGACGGGATGCCGGGCATCACTCCGCTTGTTGTTTGTGCCCGGCTTTTTTGAGTCTGGCCAAAATTTGAATTTATTTGACCTGATCTTAATTTTTTTTTGCCAACCTTGAATTCAATTCGGCCTTTTTGGCCTAAACGCAAAAAGCCCTCTTCAAAATAGCCCTGATAGTTTTCTTTGAGCCGTTTGACATAGAAGTCATTAGGCACTGACAAGACAATAGTTTCAGCATCATGGGTGGACAATACCACGGGTTCAATCCACATGCGGTAACAATGGTCTGGAACTAATTCTTTAATATGTAATTTGACTTCTTTTAAAAACGAATCCATTTAAACAATACACAGCCTTCCAAACAATACAAAGCAAAACAAAGTGGCTAAGAGGTTTGACATTAAAACTGGTTATAATGATTGTAGTATGTTGGTCTGCTTTTTATGTGAATTTGAGTTATTGGTCAAATGGAATAAAGATAGTTAGCTCACGGTTAGAAAAATGTGTGGTATATTTTTTCAACTTCTTGTTTTTATATAATATTTTCTGTGGAACAAAAGGAATGCCCCCTAATTACAATGAGTTCGACAAATCCCTATTTTCAAAAGGTATTTTTTAAAAAAATAACTATTCGTAAAGACCATTTAAAATTTTTTCTTCGATTTTTAACGATTTCCTTTGAATTGCTTCAAATTAAACAAAAGTTTAAAAAAGCGATCAAGCCCCAGATTTATAAGGGTTTCACAAATTCGTCCCCAAATTGTATTTACACCCTCTTCAGTCAATAGTATATTTCAGACTTTAACATATAAATGAAAGCAGTATCTAAGTATGAATACCCAATCAGACCGGCCTATTCTTGGCATAAGCATGGGAGATCCTGCAGGTATAGGTCCTGAAATAGTGATTAAAAGCCTTGCCGATCCTGAAATCCTAAATTTATGTACGCCTGTTGTCTTAGGTGATTTTAAAATATTAAAACAAGCAGATTTTAATTATAAAATATTACAAAAGTTAGTCATAACAGACGATTTAATTAGCGATTCTTCTAATTTTCCCAAAGGGTTTTTGCTCCAACTTTCCAGCCTGAACCCTGATGTCACTAAACTTGGGCACCCCACCCCGGAGACCGGACGCGCCATGGAAACCTATATCAATACCGGGGTGGATCTTGCCCTGTCCGGTGCCATTGATGCCCTGGTTACAGGCCCCATTACCAAAACAGGCCTGAAACTGGCCGGCTCACCCTTTCATGGTCACACAGAGTTGATTGCACATAAAACAGGCACTGAAAATTTTGCGATGATGATGGCAGGACCGCGCCTGAAAGTGGTTTTAACGACTATTCACATCCCCTTGTCCCAGGTGCCGGGACGGCTAAGCAGCATGGAAATAACAAGGATCATCAATCTGACCCGGGAGACCCTGATCACAAGATTCGGTATACCCAGCCCCAGGCTTGCCGTGGCAGGCTTGAATCCCCATGCAGGGGAACAGGGCATGTTCGGTAACGAAGAAGCGGATGTCATTTTACCGGCAGTTCTACAGGCCCGGGAAAAAGGGTTTGACATCACAGGACCTCTGCCCCCGGATACCGTATTTTTCCACGCGGTTGAGGGTCGTTTTGACGCCGTGATTTGCATGTACCACGACCAGGGGCTGATTCCTTTTAAGCTGGTGCATTTCAGGGACGGGGTTAACACCACCATCGGGCTTCCCATCATACGAACATCCGTGGATCACGGTACCGCCTATGATATTGCCTGGACAGGGGCGGCAGACCCCACAAGCATGAAAGAGGCCATTAAAATGGCGGCTGTCCAGGCGGTGAATCAAAAACGACATGGCAATCGTAATGGCAATTGATCACATCATAATTAAAGGCGCCCGGACCCATAATCTGAAAAATATTGATGTCAGCTTCCCCAAAAACAGCCTGACCGTGGTCACCGGGCTTTCCGGTTCCGGCAAATCTACCCTGGCGTTTGACACCCTTTATGCCGAAGGCCAGAGACGCTATGTGGAATCCTTATCCACCTATGCCCGCCAGTTTTTGGGCCAGATGGACAAACCGGATGTGGATGCCATAGAGGGCCTGTCCCCTGCCATTGCCATTGAACAAAAAACCGCCTCCCACAATCCGAGATCCACGGTGGGGACCGTTACGGAAATATATGACTACCTGCGGCTTCTTTTTGCCAGGGTCGGCAGACCCCACTGCCATATCTGCGGCAAACCCATTTCATCTGCATCCATTGATCAGATCATACAAAGCATCATTTTTCCAATGCCTGAAAAAGCGCAAAAAATTATGGTGCTGGCGCCTGTGGTCACAAACAAAAAAGGCGGGCACGGCCAGCTTATCCATCATCTGAAAAAGGAAGGGTTTGCAAGGCTTAAAATTGACGGGCAAGTCTGCTTAATTGAAGACGCACAGGCGCTTGATAAAAAAAAAGCGCATTCCATCGACGTAGTGGTGGACCGGCTGATTTTAAAACAAGGAATCGAACAAAGGCTGACCGATTCCGTTGAAACCGCACTATCTCTGGCAGAAGGCCAGGTGATCATTGACAACCTGGATCTAAAAAAGCAGACCCTTTTCAGTGAAGCCGCCACCTGTCACACCTGCGGTATCTTTTATCCGCAATTTTTTCCAGCCAGTTTTTCCTTTAATTCCCCCCAGGGGGCATGCACCCATTGTGACGGACTTGGCCATCTAAAGGAGTTTCACCCGGCAAAAATTGTCCCGAACCCTCATCTCTCCCTGCGCCAGGGGGCGGTACTGCCCTGGGCCGGAAAAGATTCCGTGCGTCATATGGAATTTTTAGATGCCCTGGTGACCCATTATAATGAAGATATTTACACCCCTTTTAAAGATCTTTCCACTGACTTTCAAAAAATTATCCTCTTTGGTTCCGGCACCCATAAAATCCCCTTTTATGTTGAACAGGCCGGAAAAAAAATTGTTTATGAAAAACCCTTTGAAGGCGTGATCGAACAACTTGCCCGCCGCTTCCGGGATACAAAATCACCCTCTGTCAAACAAGAGCTTGGCAAATACATGGGCCATAAGGTCTGCTCCAAGTGTAACGGTTCCCGCCTGAATCCCGGCGCTTCGGCAGTACAGGTGGCAGATAAAACCATCCAGCAGATTGCAGCCATGTCCGTCAAACAGGCCGCTGATTTTGTTAACTCGCTACATTTGTCCGGCAGGGAAAAAGCCGTGTCTGAATCCATTCTTGGGGAACTGTCCCAACGGCTTTCCTTTATGGAAGATGTGGGGCTTGATTATCTGACCCTTGATCGATCCGCAGCAACCCTTTCGGGCGGAGAGAGCCAGCGTATCCGGCTGGCCACCCAGATCGGTTCAAAACTTTCCGGTGTCCTTTATGTGCTTGATGAACCCAGCATCGGTCTTCACCAGCGGGACAATGCCCGCCTGCTCAGTACGCTGATGCATCTAAAGAACCTTGGCAATACCGTGCTGGTGGTGGAGCATGATGAAGAGACCATACTGGCTGCGGATCACATTATTGATGTGGGTCCCAAGGCCGGTGTCAAAGGCGGACATGTGATGTTTTCAGGGCCGCCCGAAGACCTGGTCAAGGCATCCTGTCTAACCGGGCTGTATCTGTCCGGAAAGCGAAAAATCCCTGTGCCTGAAAACAGACGTACCGGCAGCGGAAACTTTTTAACTGTCCAAAAGGCAAGCGAGAACAACCTTAAGGATATTGATGTCTCTTTTCCGCTGGGATGTTTAACCTGTGTAACAGGGGTGTCAGGATCAGGAAAATCAACGCTGGTTCTCTCAACCCTTTACCAGGCCCTTGCAAGCAGGATAAACAGGTCTGAAAGACCCGTTGGAAAACATCAGGCCATTTCAGGCATAGAATATATTGACAGGGTCATCCATATTGATCAATCCCCCATCGGCAAAACCCCGCGATCCAATCCGGGCACCTACACAGGAATTCTGACACATATAAGGGAGTTGTTTGCCAAGACCCCTGAGGCAAAGGCCCGGGGATACAAGTCCGGGCGGTTCAGTTTCAATATCAAGGGTGGCAGGTGCGAATCCTGCAAAGGGGACGGCATCGTCAAAATTGAAATGCATTTTCTGCCTGATGTTTATGTGACCTGTGATGTCTGCAAAGGCAGACAATTCAACCGGGAAACACTTGAAATAAAGTACAAAGGAAATAACATCGCCCAGGTTTTGGACATGACCATCAATCAGGCCTTTGGTTTTTTTGACAATATGGCATCAATTCGGGACACCCTTTCCACGCTGGTGGAAACAGGGCTGGGGTATATAAAAATGGGCCAGGCCGCCACAACACTGTCCGGCGGGGAGGCCCAACGCATCAAGATTGCCAGGGAACTGTCCAAAAAAAGCACCGGAAAAACCCTTTATATTCTGGATGAACCCACCACAGGCCTGCATACCGATGACATCAAACGGCTTTTAGCGGTTCTGGACAAACTTGTGGATGCAGGCAACACCGTAGTGGTCATTGAACACCACCTTGATGTCATTAAATGTGCAGATTATGTCATTGATCTTGGACCTGACGGCGGAGACCAGGGTGGACAGATTATTGCCCAGGGCACGCCTGAACAAGTGGCCCGCACACCGTTGTCCCATACGGGTTTTTACCTGAACCGGGTTTTAGCCGATTAACATTCGTCACACGCATCGTCCATCATACAGGCCCCGTCCACCATGCAGGCAAAAACGATTTTTTCTGCCTGACCGGCCATTTTGGCGGACACGGTTTCAAATGTTTCTGGTAACGATGTGATAATAGGATGATCGGGGCCGGGAATGGCAAAGATCCCCTCCCCTTCGACCTTTCCGGTTTTTCCTGAAATCAATTCAGCATCCTGGCCATTGGTGACCACCACAATAGGGATCTGGTAATCAAAAATCAACCGCGACAATGCCAGGGTCGACAAACGCCGGGTCACAAGGGAGCCTGGGGCATAATTGATCATCATGACAGCGCGTTGATTTCTGTAAACCAGAAAATCAACATTCACAACCGCACTGCGTCCAGCGGTATGAATGGTTATTTTCCGCCCTGCCTCAATATCAGATTTATCAAATCCTAGACCGTTTACCAGATGCCGGGCAATTTGTTGGCGGTACCGTTCATCGTGGGTATCCGTAATGGTTTTGCCACTTAAAAAATCAACAAGCTCACCCAGAATCAGGTGATGGGAATTTTCACTCATAAAAACACCTTTAAATTTGGACAGGCTTTGGGTTTCGATTTTGATCGTTTTTTACAGCCTACGATACACCATCGTTCATACATGGTATTTCACCATCTGGCCGGTATTCAGTCAAGTCCAATTTGAAGGAAATTTTTAAATACCCTGCCATTTTCTTGAATCAACACAGTTGGCTGAGTCGCGGGAAAGAATTAAAAATTCATACTCTTTAGATAAATTAAATAAATTTTGGATACAGATGGTATTGACCAAATCGTTTATGGCATAGTACTATTTTTATATTGTTTAACATGATGTTAAGGGATTTTTAGCCCTTGCACCGCCTCAGAAAGGATTAAGGCTCATGAATCTTCAAGGAGATTTTGAAGGGCTGACTCTGGCAAGTATACTTCAGCTTCTGTGTAATGATCAAAAAACAGGCATTCTCACCGTTACGAACGGTGAAGATAGCAGCCGGGTATTTTTTGACCAAGGCACCATTGTCTATGCCACCTCCCATCTCAAGCACTCACGCCTTGGATTTCTGATGCAAAATTCAGGTGTCATATCAGGTCAACAGCTCTCTAAGTGTCTGGCTTATGCGAGGGACAATAAACTTCATTTAGGAAAGGTCCTGGTGCAAAAGGGCTACATTTCCGAGGAAACCTTAAAAAAATACAATACCAAACAGGTCGAACTCATCCTTTATGACCTGCTGCTGTGGGAAAAAGGAAAATTCGAATACAAAGATGACCGGCTGAACCTAACCAATATGATTGTCACCCAACTCAATCCCATAAAACTGATCCTTGAAGCATCCCGGCGCATTGACGAGCTATCCGTACTCAAAAAGGTTATCCCTTCGGATAAACTGGTGTTTAAAATGTCCGGCAAGGTCCACAGCAAAGAGGAGATCAAGCTGAACGCCAACGAATGGCGTGTACTTTCCCTGATTGACGGTACCCGTTCCGTGCGCCAGGTGATCACGGAAAGCGCCTATGATGAGTTTGCCGTATATAAAATTATTTTCTCTGTGATCTCATCAGGCCTTATTGAACAAAAACAAGAGATCGTTCAGGTCAATGGAAATGAGGGCAATAACCTGTCAGGCATTCTCACGATGTTCAATGATATTTTTAAAGCCATGGAAAAGAATCTGTCAGCAGAAATCGGGGAAAAAACCATGGAAATTTTTAAGGAGACCCAGTCTGACCTTCCCCCGGATTTTAAAACGATACTGATGGATTACAGGATTGAAAACCAGAAAAATTCCAATCTTCAGGTTGTGGAAACCGCTATAGCCCGTCTTGATAAGGTTCCGGACAATCAAAAGGACTTTCTTATTAAAGGATTTGTGGCCTATTGTAGTCTTATTCTTAAAAAAGCCGACGATATTCTTGGAAAAAAACCCGTAAACAATATTCTGATAGACATTGAAAAAGTGCTGGACTATATCAACAAATACCAGAGCAGTTCCAATGATAAAGACAGAATCGTTACAGATTTAAATGCCTTGATCAGCCAAACCCGGGCAGATTTCAACCTCAGCGGAAAAAATACAAAAGGCAAAAAAAGCCTGTTTGCATTATTTTCCCGATAGAGTTGTTTTTATAAGAAAGTCTGGGTAAGTTACTCAGATCTTTCAAGCTTTGTTGTGGGCTATGCCCGGCAGTTGATATGTCAGGTCAGCCCATGGCTGTTATTTAGGAATTTGCAACCTTTGACCCACCATAAGCCAGAAAAGAGAGGGCCGCTGTTCTAAAAAGTGCCCGGATGGTTTCTAAAATTTCCTGGCTCACAAAATTGCCTAAAATGGTGACATAATCGGCAATAAACAGCAAGCACACCGTCACAAGAATCAGATTGATTACTTTTCCCACTTTACCACCGGCATATTTGATCCGGGCTTTATTGAATACAAAAATAATGATCAGATAAATAATAAGCGTAAACACGGATATGATCATTTGAGTGGTCATGATATCCACTGGTTATTCTCCTTTGATTTATTTATGTTTTTTCTTTGGATAAAATTGCAAATATCTCTTTTGCCATCCGGTCAGTATCAGGGTTTTGGGCCCCGACTTCGGTGACAACGCCAAGCAAATGTCTGCCAAATGGAAAAATAAAAACCTGTGTATTGTTCCGTCTTAAAAAAGCAGCATACCTGAACTGCTTTGGGCTGATGGATAAATAAATGCTGCCACAGGCAGCAATTGCTTTGGATAGTTTTTTATCTGCGCCGGGTTCCATTTTCGAAGAGAAATTCCGGTCAAGCACATTCCCGTTCCCATCCACAAGAAAAAAGGCATTCACACCTTTTATCCTGCTGATATTTGAAAGGGAACCCTTCATATCTGCCACTCTTTTTTATGCGTATACTGCATAAAAAAACGGCAAAAAGGTTCGGGCAAGTTCGGTGTTAGGGCAATAAGCACCAGATACTGTCCCTTTTTTTCTCTGGCCACAAAAAAATACTTGTCTGATATCAAAACGGTCATGGACCGGATATCGGGCATGGCCAACAGTCCTTGTTCCAAACTTTGGGCCAGACGCGATCCAAGACTGTGAATATCTTCCGGCAAAAGCAGATCAGGCATCCGGCAGACGGTAATCCCTTTGCTTATATCATAGATAAAGCCCCCCATCATCTGCGGGTCCCGGTCAAGGACCTGAAACCAATGATCAACAGTATTCTCCTGTTGTTTTTTTTGCTGCAGCAAAGGCAGAGGATAATCATTATGATATCCGCATGCATGACAGATGAAAACTGCCCGGCCCTTGACAATATGTGCCGGACAAACCTGGTTTCTATCACCGCAGTCCTCACAGAATACGATCATTCTATTCCTTGAACGTTATCCCTTGAATAAAGCCTTTAACCCGGCAAAAATCCCTTTTTTCTTTTGTTCCCGATCCTTTTCCTGGGTTTGATCGGGTTCTGCAGTTGCCATCCCGTTCAACCCGTCATCGAATTCGGAATCTTTCATGCCGTTTTCCTCGGTATCAGGCACTGCCTGCCGGTGAATAAACCGGGCCATGGAGGAGACAAGATCAAGAAGCCTGACCTTGTCGGAATCCGGGGCCCAAATATCATTTAAGCTTGCAATCTTTTCCTGAACCTGTTCAAACACGTCCAAACGGCTCAATGTGTCGGGATCGAAAAGCAATTTTTGAAGGTCATCCAGATTCGGGTCCGGTTCCTGATCGGTCATATTCCCATCTGTATCATCTTCCAGGAAGCTCTCTTGAACCGCGTCATCACCGCCCGGCTGTTCTTCCAGATGAATTTCATCCTCTTGCCTATCGGGAACAGACGCAATCGGCCCCGAAGAATCGGCTGGTTCCTCTAAAAGATCAATGCCAGCGGAGTCGATACCGGGATCATTACCATCAGAAAAATCAACCGGTTCCGCTGAAAGATTACTTTCACCCCCCAAATTTTCAGCATGGTCCAAGGATTTGGAATCCGGCGGATCCTGAACTTCCATGACGCGGTCATCTGAGCTACTAAGGTTGAAAAAGGCATCAAGCCTGCTTTCAATCTCTGGAATAGGTGTATTGCCCATTCTTTGGGGCGTGACCTGCTGAACTCCGGCTTTTTTCTCTGCCGCACCCATTACACCGGGGATGCTTGCGGCATTTTCCTGATCCGGACCATGTATACTTGAAAGATGAATGGCATCAAGCAGTTCATCCGCCGCTGATTCCTTCATGGAAAACAAATCCCCCATAACATCCCGTTGGGGCGGCAAGGAATCCTTCTCCGTTGACTGAGTGCCTTTTCTTGCACCAAGAGCCGATGCCGGGTCTGTCATCGGGTCATCCAGGGTAAAGAACGGGCTGTCTTCCTGGTCAGATGCTTGTTCATTGATATGGGATAAAGCGGGTGCAAAACCGTCATCCTCACGGTGCTCCGCAATATTGCCCGGGGCAGCCGGTTGCACTTGGCCGGGATGTTGAATTGTCCGGACTGCTGAGGGGGTATGATCTTCCGCGCTTGGACCAGGGGTTAAACCGGCATCAATCTTGCGTTTAAATGCCTTGTACGCCTGGATACTTTCCTGCACCAGCTCTTTTTTCTTATCGGATGGCATACTGGGATGGCCCAGCAACAATTCGTACTGATGGAATACCCGGCGCAGCAGGGAAACCGAATCCTGGTGGGCATTGGCTTGGTGCTGGGCAATGTGGGCACCAATCTCATGCATGATACGCAGAAAGGTATGATGCATTTTATCGGATTTAAGCCGTTTTTCAAGCCGGATGAGGACACGGTCAAACCCCTCCATGGTGATATTTGAAATCTCCCAGTCCACTGAAAGAATGACGGCTTTGAGTTCTTCCATCTCAGAATCAAGGATAAGTTTTCCAGATTCAATGGCAGATTTAACGAACTTAAATGTATCCTTACTTCTCGATAATAGCTGTACCTGCTCTTCAACAGATGATGAGATTAAAAGGCTTTTCAAATTATCCGCCAGGGTCCCAAGGGCAGGGAGCGTTTCGGGATGTGCCTTATCCTTTCGCGCATCAAGATATTTTATCAAAGAGTGCATCATTTTAATAACGAACAGGGCTTCTTGTTTTCCGACACAATCAGTTTCCAGGGAGTTAAGACGGTCTGCAAGTACTTTTACATCAGCAGTCTCAACCCCGTTTGTCATGTGTTCGATGTTTTTCTGTATCTGATCAACAAAATCCAATATCCTTCTCCTTAAAATATCTGGTCCTGGATAGACACCAGGGTAGTGGATATAATTTTTTTCAAGGTAGGTATTACATTACCCCCGTTCGATGCACTGGCCTCAAACGCCGGCACCTTAAGACGGCTGTTCAGATCTCTTTGCAGCGTTTTTGAATCAAGCGTCTCAACATCGGATTTACGCAGATCCACTTTGTTGTACTGCATGACCAAAGGCATTTTAAAAAGATCCAGCTGATAGGTTTTAAGATTTTCATATAACTGGTTAAGGGATTCAATATTTTTCCCGCGCTGGCTCTTCTGGACATCCGCCACAAACACAATACCGTCAACCCCCCGCAACACAAGCTTGCGTGTGGCATTATACTTTACCTGCCCCGGCACCGTGTACAGTTGGATGGTTACGTCAAATCCCTTGATCTTACCGACATCAAAGGGAAGAAAATCAAAAAACAACGTCCGGTCATCATTGGTTTTCAGACTGACCATTTCCGTTTTTATCTGTTCCTTGTATGTCCGGTTAATGTATTCAAGATTGGTCGTTTTTCCACCACGCCCGGGGCCGTAGTAAACGATCTTGATTTGAACCTCCCGGGTTTTTACATTGATAAGCGCCAAATCTGTTTCCTTTTTGATTCAGGATACTTTATTTTTTTCCTGCAATTAAAAATTCATGTTTATGAAAGCACCCGATTCATCTCTTCTATGGTTTCTGCAACTTTTAAACGCACCAGGCCAAGGGAAATGTTTTTACCAAACATTGAAATTAAAAGGGTGTCTTCTGTGACTTTGCTGAAGTGAATGCTTAATTTTTCCCCTTTATGAAATAAAAGGGAAAATTCAGATTCGCCAACCAGCCGTGCCATGGCATCCACCGCGGCAAAATTGCCTGCAGCAAGCGCTGCAAAGGAAGTGGCGTCCAGGTCGGTTTTGCCGTTACTGTGCTTTGCTATGGCATTGCCGCTTAAATCCATGAAAATCACATGATCAATCCCAGCGCCGATCAGGCGTTGTAGGATGGCGTTGTCTATCGCATTTAACTGTTTTGTATCATACATGGCAGCTTATCCGGAAAAATTGTTAGGCCCAATTATGACTGACATAAAATTTAAATTGAATTAAAAAGAATTATACCGGATGAATAAAAAGGAATCAATCTATGGGTTTGAATCTCAAAAAAGAATTATTGACCTTATATGCACAAAACCATTATGAATGGTCTTAAAAATTTTATGAAAAGGGTCGGATCACTCATGCTGGATTTTCTTCCCTCCTCGGTTAAGGGGGTACTTGCTTTTATTGGATATCTAATAAACACGATTTTTTTGACTGTTCCTTTAATTCTAATCGCCCTTTTAAAATTTATCCTACCCTTTAAAGAGGTGGTTATATTACTGGATAAAGTCCTTATTTGGATTGCAACCCTGTGGATCAGTATGAACGGCATGAATTGTGATCTGTTCAACAGGATAGACTGGCAGGTAAAAGGATTGACCCAGCTGAAAAAAAAAGGGTGGTATCTTGTCATATCCAACCACCAGTCCTGGGTCGACATCCTGGTATTGCAGAAAATCTTTAACCGCAAAATCCCCATGCTGAAATTTTTCTTGAAAAAAGAGCTGATCTGGATACCTTTTCTGGGGCTTGCCTGGTGGGCTCTGGATTTTCCATTTATGAAACGGTATTCAAAAAAATTTCTTGAGGCCAACCCCCAACTGAAGGGAAAGGACCTTGAAAGCACCCACAAGGCATGTGAAAAATTCAAACACACCCCGGTGTCAGTGATGAATTTTGTGGAAGGCACCCGGTTTACCCCTAAAAAACATGAACAGCAGAAATCACCTTTTGACCGGCTCCTTTTGCCCCGAGCCGGCGGTATCGCCTTTGTACTAGGCTCCATGGGCGAATACTTTCACAATGTTGTTAATGTCGCCATTGCCTATCCGGACGGGGTGCCGACCTTCTGGGATTACATTTCAGGCAAAACAAAAAAGATCATTGTAGATGTGGATGTTTTCCCCGTGGCCGAACAGATGATCGGTGATTACTTTAATGATGATGGATATAAGCAACAATTCTGTGATTGGCTTAATAATATCTGGCAGGAAAAGGACAAAAAACTGGGGGAACTGCTTCTTCTTCAATCGACGGACAAGCCATCAGCCTGAAAGCGTGTTTGGTAATTGATGAATCGGCTGCAATTTCATGGAAATGGCCACAATTCAATACAAATTTTATGCCAATATTGCGGTTATTAGTACCAACAGTCGTTTCAAAATTTTAAAGGAAGTTTTGGCCTGGTTCAAAAAAGCATATGACAGGGTAACACTTTTATAGAGCGTTCTTTCAACTCATCGGCGATAAGTATTTGGCATTCAATGATATAAGCTTTTTGTGAGAGACTGAGAATCATCAAAAAGTGTTACCCTGTTTTGAACCAGGCCGAAGTTTTATATGAAAGTTATGAGTCGTGAGATTTAAAACAAGCTGTTTTTCTCAATACTCAATACTCAATACTCAATACTCAATACTCACATCTTTCATTCTTTGTTGTGGGCTGAACCACGGTGAAGAAACCGGTCAGCCCATGGCTGTTATATGGTGATGATATGCAGCTCAAACGAGGAGGATACAGAGGAAAGCCCAAACCCAAAATACCCCCTGATCAACATACAGGAGTAACAGCAAAATGCTGCGTGCGTTACAACAGATAACCCACTACAGTTTACATTTGGCTTTTCCGGGACTGATTGCCTGGGTCTTTTTTAGAGAAAATTGGAAAAAGGCATGGTTAATAATTTTTGCAACGATGTTGGTAGATTTAGACCATTTAACGGCTGATCCGATATTTGATCCGACAAGATGTGGTATAGGCTTCCATCCGTTACATTCTTACTATGCAATTTCTGTTTATTTTTTGCTCTTTTTCTTTTCCAGGGCAAAAACGATCAAAATATTGTCGATTGGGTTGCTTTTCCATATGTTGACGGATTATCAAGATTGTCTTTGGATGAAGTTAACAATGTAACGGCTTAGAGCCGGCAATATGAATAAAATTTCATTGAACTCACATCATGGTTCATCCAAAATAAAATCGGTGATATAGATATTGGTCTTCATCTCCTGTTCTAAGGTCGACCAGGAAGGATCACCGGTACGGTGGTGACCGGGAAAAATAACGGTTTTCTTGTCAAGGGGCAGTATTTTAATCCTGATGGAATCAATCAGGCAAGGAAGATTTCCTCCCGGCAAATCGGTTCGTCCGGCCTCTCCCACAAAGATGGCATCCCCCGTAAAAAGATGGTCCTCGCACAGCAGACAGACCGAACCGGGAGTATGCCCGGGGGTATGGATAACGGCCAGTTCACAACAACCAAAGACAAGGGTATCACCATCATTCATCCTGATATCTGCCGGATGGGGCGGCGGCAACCCAACCGACTGTCTTGTTTTAATCCTTACTTCTGGATCCTTAAAGAAATCATCATCCGCCTCGTGCAGGCAATAAGGTATTCTGGCGATTTCCTTGAATGCATCCATTGAAAAGAACTGATCCGCATGACCATGGGTCAACACGATTTTATCCGGGATAAGATCGTTTTCCCGGATAAAATCCGCAATTTCCTCAACCGTTCCGCCCGGATCAATAATGACTGCCTTCCTGGTTTTTTTGCAGACCAGAAAATAGGTATTAAGATTATAGGGCCCAGTGATCCGTCGGATCATCTCTGTATGGCGCACTCTCTTACACTGTCCTTTTGTGTTATTTTAGCGTGACATATATTCCTTAAACAGACGTTTATTTTCCTCCAGCACCTTGCCAGCCAGAAGGTCATCCAATGCATTGAAAAAATGATGGGGTTCGGTATAAGGGATCAGTTTTCTTCCGGCAATGGCACCCAAAAGAGCCATATTCTGCATCCGTGAATCCTTCAGGTGACCAATATCGACTTTTATCGGTATGACGCCGGTGGTTTGACATGCATCAAGAATATCTTCAAAGGTAATCTCTTCATTCTGACCGAGTCGCACCGGCAGTGGCTGCCAGGAGACATCCAGAAATACAAGCGTCCCCCCCTCTTTGCCGGCGGTTACCAGTCCCCGCATGGCTTCATGAATCTCCATTCCCAGAACCAGGTCCGCACTCTTCTTCATCATCAAAGGAGAGTGAACCGCTTCACCGCACCGGATCCGCGAGACCACCACCCCGCCTCTCTGTGCAAGCCCGTGGGTATCCACTGCAATGGCTTTAACACCGGCATAATCAATCGCGCGCAGCAACGTCTGACTGAGCAATCCGATTCCCTGGCCACCAACCCCGGTCATATAGATGTTAAAGGTTTTCATTTCTCCTCCTTGTCAAATCCGACCGCCTGTTCAGGACAGGACGGACGGCAGGACCCATCCCCGATACACAAATCAAGATTAATGTCTATACGGCCGTCTTTATTCCGTATAAAGGTGGGGCAGCCGAACTGCCCGACACAATCATGGGTTCGGGTACAGGCCGCCTGATCAATGGAAATGTGCTTCTGGACATACCCTGGTTTCTTCCTCTGGGCCCGGGTCAATTTCAACATGCATGGATGACGGGCAATGACAACACTCAGGCCTTTGTGTGCCATGGATTGCCTGACCAGATCGGTGAGTCTTTCCTGGTTATATGTATCACACGACAAGACCTGTTCGATACCGAGCCCGTTTAAAAGGGCCTCAATCGAAATTGATTTTCCGGCGTGATCCTGGTGTCCTGTCATGGCAGTCGTACCGTTTTCCATCACAATCAGCGTAACATCATGCCGGTTGAACACGGCATTGATAATTCCGGGAAGGCCCGCGTGGAAAAAAGTTGAATCTCCCAGAAATGCCACCACCCGTTTGCTGTTTTCCAGAGAGAGTCCTGATGCCACGCCAGTAGACGCCCCCATACACATTAAAATTTCGCCGATGTTATACGGCGGCATAAACCCCAGCGTGTGACACCCGATATCCGCTACCGTAATATCTGATGCAGACAACGCTTTCTTAATGGCAAAAAAAGCACTCCGGTGGCCGCAACCCGGACACATTTGCGCCGGCCTTGCCGGCACGTCAAACACCTCAGCATCTTCATATATCGGATCTAAAACCAACTCCGGCCAGACCGTCCCCAGCTTTTTCAAGGTTTTATCCGGGGTGTATTCACCAATAAAATCGTCATCATCAACTTTACCGATGATGGGCGTATTTATCCCATTATCAAATGCCAGGGCTTTGATTTGAAGCTCCAGTATATTGTCCAGTTCCTCAAGTATCAGCACCTGCTTGTGTGATGATAGAAAATCGATAAGAATTTGTTCATCCAGAGGATTGATCATGCCCAGTTTTAAGATATCCGGGCGCGTTTGGGTTGTTTCAAGAACATCCAGAACAGACAGGTAGGTCAAGCCGGAGGTAATGATTCCCAGGCCCTGGTTTGTATCGGAAAATAAAATGGTATTAAGCTGCTTGGTTCTCGCAAACCGTTGGGCCTGTTTTAATTTCCGGATTGCCTTGCCTTTCATCTCCAGTGCCGTGGATGTCAGGGGAATATACGGACCGTTGTCCCGATTGAAATCATTACGGAACAAAGGCGGCGGGTTGAATTTATCGAACCCGATTTTTTCCCTGGCATGACATACATGAGTGGTCAGCCTCAGTACAGCAGCGGTTTGTTCTTTTTTTGCAAGCTCGGCCGCATGTTTATAGTAGATGTATGCCTCTTTTGGCGATGCCGGCTCAAACACAGTCAGCCGCGCCATATGATAAACATTCCGGTTGTCCTGTTCATTTTGGGATGAATTCGCACCGGGATCATCGCCCACCACAATCACTAAACCGCCAATAATATTCATCAAACTGAACTGAACAACGGTGTCCAATGCGACATTCAAGCCCACGCTTTTAAAAAAAACGCAACTTAAATTGCCGTTAACTGCCGCTCCGAAGGCCACTTCACTGGCCACCTTTTCATTGACGGAAAACTCAAAGTAAAATGGCCGTTTTTCTTCAGGGATACTGTTGATGGCCGCTGCGATCTCAGGTGTCGGCGATCCCGGATAGGAGGTCACCACTTTTGTTCCGGTTTCCACCATCGCTCTGACGATCGCTTCATTGCCCATAAGAATTTCTTCAAACGGCTCATTGCCCATCAGGATGTCACCTAATTTTTTCATATCGCACTTCCTGTAGGAAAAAAGATTGAAGTTTAACCTAAAAGCTGCAACCCCGTTTTTAGAAACGTTTAAATTCAATTGATAATAAATTTAAACAAATACAACCAGCTGTCATCCGGCTTGCGCATTTCAGGTTCAGTGTAACCATATCATGGATACGCTTAACCAGCAATACGCTGTTGCTCCTGCAGGGTAATCGTATGAAAAATCATTGAATATTTGCGCCATATCATGTCAAAATATGTTGGATAAACTGGCCGGCACCCTGTCATTGATTAGAAAATACCGCCAACTTCACGACCCCAAGCCTTACTCATCTTCCGAGAAACCCCGGCCGGGCGATATTTCAGGCTATTGATAATCTCTTTATTCTCTGTTATACCTTGCCCCAAAAAACGGTCATGGCAGGCCTTTCCGCCACCACCCAGGTGTTTTTGTCCACCCATCACCGGAAAAATTATTGACCGGTAAAACAAGCATTGTAGGAGCACGGGTTGCTGCAGCAAAAAAAGATTTTTTACGGCTGGACCATTGTTACCGTGACTTTTTTGATCGGCCTTACCCAGGCCGGTGTGTTTCAGAATGTGTTGGCCATTTTCCTTAAACCGATGGCCGAGGAGTTCGGATGGAACCGTTCCATCATCACCGGTTCCATCGCTGTGGGTTCCCTGGCCGGCGGGATTCTCTCCCCGCTGGTGGGTCCCTACCTGGATCGCCATGGCCCGCGAAAAGCGGCATTCTTGAGAATTACCATTTTAAGTGCGGGCTTGATTGCACTTTCACAGCTCTCTTCAGTCTGGCAACTGTACCTGTTTTTCGGAACCGGTCGGATGATTGCTTCCAGCCTACTCTCTCTGGTGGTCACGGTGAGTGTCTCCAACTGGTTTATTGAAAAACGGGGAAGAGCGATGGGGATTTCTCAGCTGGGCAGCCGCATTGGCATCGCTTTTCTCCCGTTGCTGGTACAGCATATCATTATTTCCTATGGTTGGAGAACGGCTTGGGCGGTATTGGGAATTATTGTCTTTGCATTTTCGGCTCTGCCAAGTCTGATTTTTCTGAAACGAAGACCGGAAGACGTTGGGTTGCTGCCGGACGGGAGCGCAGCGAAAAAAAATTTGGAGAACGACGCAGAAAGAGCGGATAAAAAAAAGCAGCCGTCTCGCTTTAATCTGGAAGATGAACCCTTGTGGACCCGGAAAACCGCGTTTCGCACCACCGCATTCTGGCAACTGGTGTTTGTCATGTGTGATTTATCTGGTCGGGGCCGGGGCTAATTTTCACCTGTTTCCATTTATGACAGACCAGGGATTACCCCCGAGCATGGGGGTTTTCGTCATCACTGTTTTATCGATTTGTGCCGCATTCGGCGGGGTGTTGTTCGGTTTTCTGGCAGAGAGGAGAGGATCTCTGTTAAAATACTCATGGGATGGGTTCTGATTACTATCGGAATCATCTTCTATCTGGTTTTCTGGGCGGTCAAAGAACCTGTGTGGATGTTTATCTTTGCCGTTGTGTACGGAACGATTCGAGGCGGCGTTCTGCCATTAATATTTCTGCTTTGGACTGAATTCTACGGCAGAAGATCTTCCGGCACCGTACTGGGGATTGCCGGCCCGTTCCAGATGGCTGCAAACGCGGCCGGGCCTGTCTCAGCGGCGATCTGTTTTGACCTTTTCCATAACTACCGGATTCCCTTTTCAGCCTTCACTTTTCTTCTCATCATAGCCGGCTTTTTGTGCTTGGTCGCAAAACCTCCCGTGAGCAAGCCTGTTTAAATAGGCTTGCCAGACTAAAAAAAACGGGCCTCTCAATCGCTTTGAAAATAGGGCAGATTGAAAGGCCCGGGTTAAGTTTCCGCTATAAAAATTAAACGATATGCATAAATATATGCGGCTAAGCCTGTATATCCTTTTCGATACAGGCACCGATTTTGTGTCCGCATATCGGACAGAATTTCTGCTGCCCGACATTGATGGGGCTTATGCAGTTCGGGCAGGTATCCGATGCGGGTGAAAGTTCCACAAGCAGTTCACCGTTGACAACCGGGACCATCTTTTTGGTTTCCTGGTAATTGGCTCTCTTCAGAACCCGTTTTACAATACCGTCAATCGGAGATAGAACGGCTTTCTCCTGTTTCATGATCGAAATATTGAAAATTTCTTGGCCTTTCTGGATAAAGTCCCCGTCATTGACATACATGACCCACAGATCTCCGTTACTCGGCGCCGCAATATGATAGATATTGCGGACATCAGCCATTTCAATGGATTCTGTTCCCCTGCCGATGGCGTCACTGACTTTAACCTTATAGATAAAAACCTCCGAATCCAAAAGATAACGGACCACACAGTGTCCGGTCTCTTTCGGAGGGGAAATATCCAGAATGGTCATCTGATGGGGTTTGCCGCTGCTGTCCGTAAAGTCCATTTCAGCACCGACTTTCATACCTTCAAACCAGACATCCACCGGAAGATTGTTCGGGTCGCTGAATTTTGCCGTAAACTCGAAGGTTTTCAGTGCATCACCGGGATGATTCAGATACAGAACAAATTCTTCATCCGTGGGTTCCCGGTGGATCAGATCCCTGAGCTTGTCACGTTCCACATCAAGATCAATATCTTCAAGCGTATTCAGCGGTGATTCCTCTGTCCGGCCGGCAATGGCCTCCTGATAATTCTCGCCGAATGCACTTTCATAAACCCAATCCGGCGGGAAACCGAGCGGCAATTTACCGAAATTGCCCCGGAGCAGAGCCCGGAAAGCGTCATTGCTGTCGCGGTACAGTTCCAGGCGTGCCGCCTTGTTCTCCCTGGACAGATCCTTTTCAGGGATGGTATTGACGGCTTTGAGGGTATCTATCAAACGCTGAACCGCTTCTTCACCACCACGCTGATAAGCTCCGGTAACTGCCAGGAATGCCGTATTCCATGTAATCTGAGAGCCCGGCGTCACATCATGATAACGGGTGATCTTACGTGTTCCTTTCAGGAATTCCAGCATATGCGGCAGAAGATGGATATATCCCTGTTTCATGGCGCCTTCCTGGGAAGAAGATGTCGCGCCGCCCGGCATGCCGTGTTCGACGACATCATAATCAATGCCTTTGAAATAGGGTGAACAGTAGCGGTCGTAGTAGGGCATGATCTGTTTGAGCATGAAGCCGCAGGAACGTATCATGTCTTTGTTCAGGTTGGTTTTCAGGCCGAGTTCATCTTCAATGTAGGCTGCTGTCGAAAGCACTTCACCCTGGCCATACCAGCGGACGGATGCACCGATTCCGGTGTCCACGATGTTGGCGCCGGCTTGGGCCGCCGCACCCACGGCCGGAACAAACAATCCGTCGGTATAATGACGATGATAATGAATGATAAGTTCAGGATATTTTTTGCGAATCACGGCCACCAGCTCACGGATGAATCTGGGGGGGCAGACACCGGCCATGTCCTTGAGACACAGTATAATTGTACGGAGCGCTTTATTCATTGTCAGGCCGGAAACGCCCACGATCATCGACACGATTTCATCGGTCACCGACAGATAATGCTTTACGTCGAAGCCCTGTGCAAAGGAAAGAGAAATGGCCGGCTCAAAGATATTGGTTTGGGAAGACATGGCCACTTCAGCAAAGGGACGCATATTTTCAATGTGATTTAAAAAATCAAAGCAACGAATCACATCATAATGCTCGCAGATCATTTCACCGGTCTTACGCATCAGATTACGAGGCTGCGGTTTGTATCCCAGTACATTGGTTGAGCGGATCAGAATCTGCTTGAGCGTCTGCGGAGCAAATTGATTCCACTCTGCGGCTTCGGTAAACGGGTAGGTCATGTTGGCCAGCATGGCGACATGGAAATGGGCACCGCCGCCGTTTTCCAAAGAGAAGAAACCGCATCTATCCAGATACGGCCCGACCAGTCTGTCCTCGGCCAGACGGAAGCGATTTCCACTGTTGGACTGTGTCACATCACGGGTCGTTGTATCCGTAAAATGAATATAGCCGCTGTCCCGAACAAAATCCAGAATAGCCTGGCGGTCTCCGCGGGGATACGGGTAGACAAAATTGTTGTTCACTTCAGGAGGTGGGACCGGTTTGAAAGGTCCGACCCGTTTGTCATCCCGTCCACGATATTCGCCTAGCTGGACAAACTCATTATATCCCTTGGCCGAAAGTTCAGCCACCAGACGTGAAAGTCTTAGGGTCTCGGGTGCCTGATAAACATATTTCATCAGTTCCGGCGTTTTTTCGATGAATTTGGTATCATAAACGCCTGAATTGAAAACCGGGTGTTCGAGAACCTGAAGATGAAACGTGATGGTCGTCTTCACGCCGCCGATATGATACTCACGCAGAGCGCGCCGCATTACCTTGACGCATTTGTTCCAGCTGCGGCCGAAAGAGATCAGCAGGGTCGCGGCCGAGTCATACTGGGATGGAAATTCGTATCCTGAACTGATACAGGTATTCACCCGGACACCCGTACCGCCGGGTGGTGCGTGCCGCGTTATCAGACCCGCATTGGGTGAAAAATTGTTCTGGGGATCTTCACAGTTGATTCTGACCTGCATGGCATGCTGGTACGGTTTGGTATCCTCTTCGTTGAAACTGAGCGTCGAACCAAAGGCAATCGCGATCTGTTCAGCCACAAGATCCACACCGTAACGGCATTCCGTAATCCCGTGTTCAACCTGAAGCCGGGTGTTGACCTCAATGAGATAGGGTGTTCCATCCATATCCACCAGGAATTCGACCGTTGCCAGAGAATAATAATTCACATGCTTGACCAGCTTGACCGCATACTCTTTGAGTTTGCAGCGAAGTTCATCGGTCATGCCCGGCCAGGGGGAAGGGGTAATTTCGACCAGTTTCTGATGATTTCTCTGGATCGTGCAGTCCCTTTCATCAAAAGCAAAAACATTGCCGTGCTGATCGGCGGCAACTTGAATTTCAATATGACGCACGTTGGTCAGCAGTCTTTCCATGAACAGTTTGGGATTGCCGAAAGACGCCTGGGCAAATGCCGAGGCCTTGATAAAAGCGGATTCAAGTTCTTTTTCGGAATATACTTCGTAGATTCCCCGGCCGCCACCGCCGCCTTCAGCTTTAAGCATGACCGGATAACCGATTTTTTGGGCAAAGAGACGTGCCTCTTCCAGCGTAACGGCACCTTCCGTACCCGGAACGACCGGAACATCCAGTTCAATGGCCAGTTTACGGACGGCAACTTTGTTGCCCAGAAGCCGCATGGCATCATGGGGTGGGCCGATAAAATGAATACCGGCTTTTTCACATTTCAGGGGAAAAGCGTCATCCTCCGCAGCAAACCCCCAACCGGGGTGAATGGCAATAACTCCGCGTTTTTTGGCTTTTTCAATAATAAGGTCAATATCAAGATAAGAGGTAGGATATTCTCCTAACAGCATCAGTTCCTGAGCACTGCGGGTAGAGGGGGATGTTTTATCGATATCGGTTGCAGTCATGATTGAGATGGCTTCCATCTCAGAAATTGAACGGCAGAGTCGACGGGCAGGAATACCCCGGTTTGCTACGAGGATGGGTTTGCCCTTATTTTCAGCCAGAACCTGTTCAAGGGTTTTTGCTTTCATAATTTTTTAACTTTTCCTAACATATGGATGTGTTTTGGTTAAGAGTTGCATATCCCAAAAAAATATAATTCATTAAACTCCGTGACAAAAGATCAATTCTGCATAAAGTTATTCAACCGTTAAAATTCTTCCGGAATAAATGACCTCCATTTGGGTATTTCTTTTTATCAGCAGTCCGCCATTTTCAGCAACACCGATAATGATTGCCGAGCAAATCTCCTCTTCATTTTTCAAAATATGGACGTGCTTGCCGCACCATGCCAGACGGCTATTAATGAGGAGTATAAATTCGGATGCATGGATCTGGTTGATCAACATCCGGAAACAATGGAGGCCTGATTCCACCAGGTGAGACCAGACCTTCAGAGGAGAGAGATCAAACCCTTCTGCAGACAGACCGGTCGCCGGCATGAATATCTTGGTGCCGGCTGTCTGCAGAGACGGGACCGAAGCCATATTGATACCGATGCCCACAATAATCTTCCTGTCGCGCTGTTCAATTAGAATACCACCGATTTTCCGATTTTTATATAGAAGATCGTTCGGCCATTTTATCTGGACATCTATACCCAGCAATTCAAGACCGCGGGCAACAATATAAGCGGCGACAAGGGGCAATAAATTTTCCTGATACGCATTGGAAATATTACTGCCGGACAATTCGGGCCACACCCAGGATGCATAAAGATTTCCAACGGGGGAAACCCAGTTTCGCCTGAACTGTCCTCTGCCGGCTGTCTGCTCGGTGACGATGACCGAATCCCAGGTATGGATTTCCCGGCGGTTCAAAAGCTCCCAGGCCAGATCCATGCTGGAACTGTACTGATCCCAGATCAAAACCCTCGGCCCAGGTCTCGTTGAGTCAGCGGACGGATACCAGACGGAATGTCGGACTGCAGGAGAAAAGTCCTGCCGGTCTATCTGTTCCCATGGACCAAACACTGCGATCTCTTTCATCCACAATCGATGCCGCTTTGCAATTTGCTCAGGAGGCATCATCAAGACAGGAAGCGTCATATAAGCACAAACTGCGCTAAAATCTGAAAAAAGCTTTTTTATCTCTGCCCACTCTCTGGTGCAGCCCAAACAATATACCGCTTCCCTAGGAATATTGTCTCATGCTTGACAGTATTCTCCATATCCGTTTTGTATAAGATCGCTTCAGTGATCACCAGAAAGTCATTAGATCGGTCCATAATCAGATCGCTAAGACGATTATATCCAGAAATGTTGATACGGCCGTTGATCTGGGTTCCATCCGTTAATTTTATCCTGACAATTCTATTTTTTATGTTTTTGCTTTCAGTCATTGAGAGCTCCTGTATTATCATTAGCAGGATACCGATTGGTGACATCAATATTTTGAATCTTAAATAGATATAAATATGCCCTTTTAAATTCAATTTGTTGGAGATTAACCTTACCAGCATATGAGATCAAGAAAAGAATTAAGCAGGAAGAAACATTTTATTTGCCCCTTACTGCGCTTTTCTATGAGGGAGACGTAAAGGCACAAACTTTTAGTAACAAATGACCAACTCGACAATATTCCAAGACTTGCCACCTGTTTGGAAATCCATTACATTTGACCCATTTTTAAGAACATGTGCCCCGCCCGACGCACATAAAAAAGGGCAAAGAATGCGTTACGCGCTGCGCCATGCACCCCTGACCCATAACGTTAGGTGGTTTTATTGACATTTAAAAAAAAGGATTGATCAGAAATATGAATATTCTTTTTGCCGCATATGAAAATTCGTGGGGAGGTTTTTTCGATATAATCCGCTCAGAGTTACCCCATCACTGCTTTGAGGCAACCGGCAAATTTCAGATTGACAGCCTGAAGGGGATTGATGTCTTAATTCCGACAATGTCCCCTGTGACTGAAAAGATACTGGACAGTGCTGACCGACTGAAACTGATACAGCAATGCGGCTCGGGGCTTGAAGCGGTTGATATAGAAGCTGCCGGAAAAAGAAATATACGGGTCTGCAATGTTCCCACAGAGATCTCAGGTAATGCTGACTCGGTTGCGGAATTGGGAATATATATGATGATCGGATTGTCCAGAAACATTCCTGTGATGGCGAACAATATGGCAAGCAGGAAAATGGGTGAACCGCAGGGAATTTCCCTGCAGGGTAAAACAGCCGGAATTATCGGTCTCGGCGGTATCGGAAAGGCTCTGATCCGAAGATTGAAAACATTTGATATGAGAATAATTGGCATAAAGCGGAATAACACTGAACGCGCAAAAAAGGAACTGGATCTGGAATGGGTCGGTGCGCCCGAAGAAATCGGCAGATTGTTAAAAGAATCCGATTATGTGATCCTGACCCTGCCTCTGACAGGAGAAAGCAGGAACATAATTGATAGCGATGCGATCTCATATATGAAAGAAGGGGCTTTTATCATAAACCTTTCCAGAGGCGGGGTAATAAATAAGGAAGCACTTGAGAACTCGCTTGCGACAGGAAAAATTGCCGGGGCGGGTCTGGATGTATTCTGGGAAGAACCCCCTGATCCTAATGACGGTATATTCAAATATAATGTCATGTCCACCCCTCATATCGGGGGTTCGACGGATGTTTCAATGAACGGCATTGTGAAGGTAGTATCACAAAATATCCGCAGACTGGAAAAAAACCAGATGCCGCTTTATTCAAAATAGTTCGAAAAATATTTGCTCTTGTCCTCGTTAGAAGTGTTTACTATAAAGACGTCGACCAAATATTTTTGAAAAAAAAAGAGGAGATTTTTTTTGTACATACTTTGCCTGAATTGCAATGACCGTCCGGGAATTGTTGCGGCGGTTGCCAACACTTTGTGTGATTCAAACTGTAATATTGAAGAATCTTCACAATTTTACGATCCATATTCCAACCAGTTTTTTATGCGCGTTATGTTTTCTGCCGTAACTGAAGGGGCGCAGGAAAAGTTTAGAGCCATTTTTGAGGCTGTGGCCAAGGAATTCGGCATGAACTGGTATATGAGAGAAATGGATGAGCCCGTCAAGACGCTTGTTCTGGTGTCGAAGGATGACCATTGTCTGAACGATATTATCTATCGCTGGAGGACAAAGCACCTTAACATTGAAATCGTTGGCATAGTCTCAAATCATGAGGTAAACCGTGCGCTTTCCGAGTACTTCGGGCTTAAGTTTTATTATCTCCCCACGCAGGGGGGGGATAAAGACGCCGTTGATGAGCAGCATTTCAGGATTATCGAGAAAACGGGTGCAGAGCTCATTGTGCTTGCGCGCTATATGCAGATCCTTTCCGAGAATATGTGCGAGAGATATGCCGGGCGGGTGATCAATATTCACCACTCATTCCTGCCGGGCTTCAAAGGCGCAAAGCCCTACCATCAGGCGTATGAGCGAGGTGTGAAGCTTATCGGAGCGACCGCGCATTTTGTTACAAGAAATCTTGATGAAGGGCCGATTATAGAACAAGACGTCATGCGTATCGATCACCGGGATTGCCCGAAAAAGCTGCAAATCCGGGGGCAGGACACGGAGGCCAGAGTGCTGGCCCGAGCTATTGAAATGTACGCCGAAAGACGGATATTCCTGCACGGAAATAGAACGGTTATTTTGTAATTGGTGTACTATCTAGTAGAGTCTGCCTACGGCATTCTCCACAGCCTTAACAATCCGGCCGCTGTGCAAAAGCTTTCGAACAGCGGCAATATCTGCTGACAAAAATCGGTCCTTTGTCATGCAGGTCACCTTGCTGCGGATGGTTTGATATGCAGCCATGGTGCCTTTGCCGGCTTTAAGATTGGTGAACATATCAATGGCCTGGGCTCCGCATAAAAGCTCAATGGCAATGACCTGCTCGGTATTTTCCACGATATCCCGACATTTGCGCGCCGCAATGGCGCCCATGGAGACATGATCCTCCTTGTTGGCGGAGGTGGGAATGGAGTCCACGCAAGCCGGGTGTGCAAGAATCTTGTTCTCAGAGACCAGGGAGGCCGCCACATACTGAGCAATCATGAACCCGGAATTCAGCCCGGTGTCCTTAACCAAAAAGGCAGGCAGGCCTGAGAGCTGGGGATTGACCAGACGCTCAACCCGGCGTTCGGAGATATTGGCAAGCTCTGCAATGGCAATGCCTAAAAAATCACAGGCCAGGGCCAACGGCTGGCCGTGGAAGTTACCCCCGGAAAGGAACTCGCCGGATTCCGGAAAAATCAGCGGATTTTCTGTAGAGGAGTTCATCTCCACCCGGATCACCCGTTCCACATAACCGAACGCATCCCAGGATGCCCCATGGACCTGGGGCGAACAACGCAGGGTATAGGCATCCTGGACCCTTGAACAGTCCCTGTGGGAAGATATTATTTCGGAATTCTGGGTGATTTTCATCATATCGGAGGCAGCTTTCATCTGTCCTAAATGGGGCCGGGCATTATGAATTCTGGGATCAAAGGCGGTTCGTGTGCCCATCAGGGTTTCAAGACTCATGGAAGCGGCAATGTCAGCATGTTTGCAAAGATTTAATGCATCATGAAGGGCAAGGCAGCCCAAAGCAAGCATAAACTGGGTACCGTTGATCAGGGCAAGCCCTTCTCCTGCATCAAGTTCCAGAGGTTCAATATTTTTTGCCGCCAGGGCTTGTGCTCCGGGCATGCGCACCCCGTCCACAAAGGCTTCGCCTTCGCCGATCAGCACCAGGGACAGGTGGGCCATGGGCACAAGATCGCCGCTGGCCCCCACCGACCCTTTTTCAGGCACCACAGGAATAATACCGGCATTGAGGAGATGGGCAAGGGTTTGAATGGTTTCAAGACGCAGCCCGGAATTTCCCCTGCAGAAATCATTGATCCGCAAGGCCATCATGGCCCTGACCACATCATCAGCCATGCAGTTGCCCACACCTGCCGCATGGGATAAAAGAATATTGCGCTGCAAGGTTTTTGTATCCTCAAATGAGATGGTAACATCGGACAACGCCCCGAATCCCGTGGTCACACCATAGATGCTCGTGCCCTTTTTTACCCAATGCTCCACCAGGTTCCGTGCCTTTTTAATCCGGGCTTCGGAATTTACGGACACCGCAACGGCTCTGCCGTTACGGGCAATCTCAACCAATTGGTCAAGGGTAAAATTCTGCCCATTGAGCTGAACAGGACCATTCGTCATTTCTTATTCCCTTATATTTATCAACGAGCCCCTTCCTGAATCACAGAATCAGGAGGGGACGTTGACTAATTGCTTGACGCGACACAACCACATTGTATAGACAAGCAGTATAGAATTGCAGATGCCATGTCAACATTCATAAGAGAAAGACACCTATGACCAATGCACAGGGATACTGGGATATCCTATTTGCTCATGCAGATATTGCCACCATGGCCCGGGGCCGCTACAACATCATCAAAGACGGCGCCATCGGGGTGACCAAAGGAAAAATCCAGTGGATCGGTTCCTCTGACAGACTTCAGGCCTCATCTTCGCTCATTGCCGATGAAATCATTGACTGTTCAGGCAAGTGGATTCTTCCCGGATTTGTCGACTGTCATACCCATCTGATCTGGGCCGGTTCCAGGTCCAATGAATTTGAGATGCGGCTGTCCGGCGCAACTTACGAAGATATTGCAAAACAGGGCGGGGGGATTGCCGCCACGGTTGCAGCTGTGCGTGGGGCGTCTGAAGACGAGCTGTTTAACATCGCATCCCGACGCATCAGCCATTTTCTAAGCCGGGGCACCACCTGTGTGGAGATCAAGTCCGGATATGGACTGGATCTTGAAAATGAACTGAAAATGCTGGCTGTTGCCCAGCGTCTGGACCAATGCTTTCCGTTGCATGTTTCCCCCACTTTTCTCGGGGCCCATGCCCTGCCCCCGGAATACAAAGGCCGGGCTGACGACTATGTGGACCTGATCATCAACACCATGCTGCCCAGAATCAAAAGCCAGGGCATTGCCTGTGCAGTGGATGTATTCTGCGAATCAATCGCTTTTTCCCCAGAGCAGACAAAACAGCTATTTGCCGCAGCCACAGCGTTAGGTCTGCCGGTCAAACTCCATGCAGAACAGTTCTCCGATTCGGGAGGCGCGACCCTTGCCGCGCAGTTCAATGCGCTGTCCTGTGACCACCTGGAATACCTTTCCCTTGAGGGCGCAAAGGCCATGGCCGATGCAGGTGTCATTGCCGTCCTTTTACCGGGCGCCTTTTACATGCTTAAAGAGACCCGGAAACCGCCGGTGGAAGATCTTATTCGCCTTGGAATACCCATGGCTGTGGCCACGGACCTGAATCCGGGCACAAGCCCGGTGCATGACATGACCGCTGTGATGAATATGGGCTGTATACTGTTCGGACTGACCTGTGAACAGGCTCTTGCCGGAGCCACCATCAACGGGGCAAAAGCCCTGGGGCTTGACAAACGCAAAGGCAGCCTGGAAACAGGAAAAGATGCCGACTTTGTGGTGTGGGATATTGATGCACCGGCAGACCTGAGCTACCAGGTGGGCATAAGCCTTGTAAACAAGGTTGTGATTGCAGGCAAAATCGCATATAATGCCTAAAGCAGGTACTAATTTTACTTACACTGACAGCCCCTTTAGGGAGGATTGATGCGCATATATGCAGTTGCCGACATCCACGGCAAATCCGAACATATGGAAACCATTTACAAAATTTTAGACCTTTACGAGCCTGAGTTAATAGTTGTCCCCGGGGACATGACTCATTTTTTCAACTGGTCCACCGTCCTTTCCCAACTTGACAGTCTGCCGGTTCCTGTACTGGTGGTCCGGGGAAATACGGACTTAAAGCGCATTGAACCCCGGGTAAAACAAGCAGCAAACATAACGCTGTTGACCGAAACGCCTCTTCAGATCGAAGGCTTTTCTTTTGTTGGTACTTCAGGGACTCTGTCTTTGCCCTTTGCCAACAGAGTCGGCCTGAATGAAAAAAAACGGCTTGCTGCCCTGCCCTGCCCCATGGAGCCGGACACGATTTTGGTGGTCCATACACCGCCAAAGGGGGCGTGTGACCGTATGTACAAAAAAATCCATGCCGGCAGCCGGAATCTGGCCCGGTTTATCCAAGCCGCATCCCCGAGCCTTGTGCTTTGCGGCCATATCCACGAAGACTTTGGGCTTAGCCTCCTACATGAAAGTACTGTGGTTAACTGCGCCATAGCAGGCCCAGGATCAGGGGCCATTATTGACCTTGAAAAAAATGAAGCCCCCAGGGTTAATCTCTTACAACCGGAGACGCTATAAGTTAAAAGATAAAAAATTAGCTGTAAATTTATCTGTAAAAAGCTGAACATTCACTGTTCAAACCGTTGCAAACCAAAAGAAGAATTGATAAATAACTAATTTTGATCTATAGTCACCGTCAATTTTGTAGGGATATACTCAAAATTTATAACGGAGAGAACAAATGAAAATTTTTAAAATTATATTATTCATAATTTTCCTGGTGCTTCTGGCCCTTTTCGGCATTCAGAACCAAGGTTACTTTCTGACAGGTACACCGCTCTACATTGACTTCAAAGTAGCATCCCTGAACTACAAGGTCATGGAACTTCCCAACTGGGGGTATTGGGTGCTCTGCCTGGTCTTAGGTCTTTTAATCACCGGGATTCGCGGACTTATCACAGCCTTTCGCCTGCGCCGTCAGGTTAGAACCAGAGACGAACGGATTGAAAGTATGAAAGGAGAAATCAATTCTCTCCAGACACGCCTTGATATATTTATTCATGATCCTTACATCAAAAAACACCTGGAAGAAGAAGCCCGTAAAGATAAGGAACAGGCTGCAACCGAGGAAAAGAAAAAGGACTGAAGCTCCCCTCCCTTTGAACATCCATGGTCGAAAAGAAACAAACACCCATGATGGCCCAATATCTGGCCATCAAAGAAACCTGTCAGGACGCCATACTTTTTTACCGGATGGGGGACTTTTATGAAATGTTTCTTGAGGATGCTGTCAAGGCAGCCGGTATCCTTGAAATCGCGCTGACATCCCGGAATAAAAACGACCCGGACCCCGTTCCCATGTGCGGCGTGCCTTACAAGGCAGCCGATCTTTATATTGCCAAACTCATTGAAAAGGGCTGCAAGGTTGCGGTGTGTGAGCAGGTGGAGGACCCGGCCCAGGCCAAGGGGCTTGTTAAACGGGAGATTATCCGGGTCATCACCCCGGGCATGATCCTCAATGATTCCCTTTTGGACCGGGGAACAAACAACTTTCTGGTGGCGATTTCCAAAACCCCCGAACACGCCGGTCTTGCCTGCATAGACATCTCCACGGGCAGTTTTACCACCTGCCAGGTAAAACGCACCTCGGGCACCATCCCCTACGCCCTTTTAGACGAGGCTTTAAAGCTCTCCCCTAAGGAGGTGCTGCTGCCGGAGAGCTTCAAATCCGATCCGGCCATGGCCGCCATCAGGAAAACCTTTTCCCACGTTGAAATCACATATCTGGACAACTATACGTTCCGGCCTGACAATGCCCGGCAGCTTCTGACGGAACAATTTGCCACCCGCAGCCTTGAAGGATTCGGCATGGAACGCATGCAGGCCTGTATATGCGCCGCAGGGGCCGCCATCTCCTATGTCCGGGACACCCAGTTGTCGGACACCAGTCATATTTATAAAGTCATTCCATATAATCTCAATGATTTCATGGTCATTGACGACAGGTCCTGCAAAAACCTGGAACTTCTGACCAATATCCAGACCCAGAGTCCAAAAGGCTCTTTGATCCAAATTCTGGACAAAACCGTCACGGCCATGGGCGGCAGGCTGATCAAGCAGTGGGTCAGATATCCTCTGGTGGATAAAGACCTGATACAGCAGCGTCTTCATGCCATAGAGGAGCTGATTGGCGCACCAGCCACCCACCAGAGACTTGGCGATCTTCTTAAATCCGTATATGATCTTGAGCGTTTAGGCTCCCGTATATCCATGGGCCAGGGTAATGCCCGGGACATGCTTTCTCTTAAGAATTCACTTTCTGTCCTGCCCGTTTTGTTCAAGGAGGTCGAAATATTTGAAAGCCCGATTCTCAATGGTGCCGGCCTCAATGGTGCCGGCACAGATGAAAAGCAGGCCCTGGTTGAGGGCCTGGAAGAACTGGCCCAATTGATCGGCAAAGCCATCCGGGAAGATGCCGTACACGTGCTCAACGAAGGCAACCTGATCAACGACGGCTACAGCCCGGAGCTGGATGAACTTTTATCTATCACGAGGGACGGAAAGTCTTGGATTGCAAAAACGGAAAAAAAGGAAAAGGAAAGCACAGGGCTCTCCTCGCTTAAAATAAAATACAATAAGGTGTTCGGGTATTTCATCGAGGTCTCAAAGGCCCAGTCTGCCCAGGTACCGGATCACTATATCCGGAAACAGACCCTTGTCAATGCAGAGCGGTTCATCACCCAGGAGATGAAAGCGGTGGAAGATACCATATTCAATGCCCAGGAACGCCGAAACGCGCTGGAATACGAAATTTTCTGTACGGTCCGGGAGAAGGTGGCCCAACGGACAAAGGATATCCTGACCATGGCACAATTTATTGCCGCAGTGGACGTGGTACAGGGACTTGCCAGGGCTGCCGTTGAGAATGCCTATGTAAAGCCTGAGATCAATGATGACCGGCATATTGACATTCAGGACGGCAGGCATCCGGTGGTGGAAAAGCTTATCCAAGGTGAGCGGTATGTACCCAATTCTATTTTTCTGGACGATACCCAGTGCCAGCAGATCCTGATTACCGGTCCAAACATGGCAGGCAAATCCACGGTGCTTCGCCAGGTGGCCTTAACCGTGCTCATGGCCCAGATGGGTTCCTTTGTGCCGGCAGTGAGTGCCTCCATCTGCATCACTGATCGGATATTCACCCGGGTGGGGGCACTGGACAACCTTTCCTCCGGGCAGAGCACCTTCATGGTTGAGATGGAAGAAACCGCCAATATTGTTAATAATGCCACAGAAAAAAGCCTGGTGATCCTTGACGAAATCGGCAGGGGCACATCCACCTACGACGGCATGAGCATTGCCTGGGCCGTGGCCGAGTACCTGCATGACCTGAATGGTAAAGGAGTAAAAACCCTTTTTGCCACCCATTACCATGAGCTGCTCCAACTTGAGGAGATCAAACCCCGGATCAAAAATTACAATATTGCAGTCAAGGAGTTCAACGACAATATTGTGTTTCTGCGCAGCCTGGTCAAAGGAGGCACCAACCGCAGTTACGGCATCCAGGTGGCCCGCCTGGCAGGGCTCCCAGATGATATTATTGACCTTGCCAAATCGGTTCTGGCATCTGCGGAACACCACACCATGACACCGGCGTCTTTGGCGGTACCCGCCAAAAAGAAAAAAGAGGCAAAAAAACAAAACAACAGTGGCCAGATGAATCTGTTCGGTCCTTCGGACGATGACCTGCGCCGGATGCTGCACAACCTGGATATCTCCCAAATGACCCCTCTTGATGCCCTGAACTTTTTAAATGAACTCAAGCTCAAGGTTGAGGCATGAGTACAGGTTCTAACCGCATATTCACCGTCTTAATTCCGGTTCTGGTCTGCCTTTTTCTGGTTACCGGGACCATGGGGACAGCCCTTGCCGATCCCGCCAAGGAGAGGTACCTGGCAGCAGATACCTGCCTTAAAAAATTGAACCGGTCTGCAGTGGATATAAATAAGGTGTCTGCCTATCTGACCTGTATTGAAAAATACAAATCCATTCACCAGGACTTTCCCGGCAATGCCTGGGCACCGGCCGGGCTTTACAAGGCCGCGGAACTCTATTTCCAACTGGCCAAAAGATCGGGCAATGTCAACTGGAACCAACAGGCCGATGATCTTATCGCCCGCATCAACAGTTTTTATCCCCAAAGTGCCTACAGTGCCCGGGCCAAAACCCTGGCCGCAGCAAACATCTCAAGGCCCCGACAAAACAATAGTGAAATAAAAATAAAACAATCCCAAAAAGTACAGACCCGCAATGACGAGACCATTGGCGAAGTAAAAACAAAACCATCCCAAAAAGCGTTGACACGCAATGAAGAGGCCATTGCAGAATATCACACGCAGAAACTGGCCCAGGTCGAAGCTGCCGATGCAGGGGAATATCAGCAGCCGTCGGATATTATAGGAAAGGAGACACAGGATCTGTCCTCTTTCGGTCCAGGTGCCACCCAACCGGATGATACAGATCTGCCGCTGCCCAAAGAGGATACAACAGTTACGGACTTAAGGATCTGGTCCAACCCGGAATACAGCAGGGTCGTGATCAATGCAGACAGAGACCGAAAATTTACCCATAAACTTTTAAACAAAGACCCGGCACTAAACGTCCCCTTCCAGAGATTGTATGTGAATATCGAACAGGCAAGACTTGGCCGGAACGTTCCGGAGCATACCCCCATCAACGATGATCTGCTTAAACAGGCCCGGGCCGCACAGTTTGATTCCGACACCGTCAGGGTGGTGGTGGATATCAAAAATTTTGATAATTATAAGATTTTTTCTTTAAAAGACCCTTTCCGCATTGTCATTGACCTGTGGGGAAAAGACGGCACTGTGCCCATGGACCAGGTTGCCCTTAAAAACGCCCCGATGAAAAAGCTTGTGCATGAAAAGCCGATGTATAAAAAGCCGGTGCATGAAAAGCCGATGTATAAAAAGCCGATGTATGAAAAGCCGGTGCATGAAAAGCCGGTGCATGAAAGGCAGGTGTATGAAAAGCCGGTGCATGAAAGGCAGGACCGCATCACCACGGACCATCTGAAATCCTCTGACATTACCCGTCAGCTGGCTTTAGGTGTCAGAAAAATCGTCATTGATCCCGGCCATGGCGGCAAGGATCCTGGTGCTCCCGGATATATTGGAGGCGTATGGGAAAAGGACATTGTGCTTAAACTGGCAACAACTCTTGCAGAAAAACTGCGCAAACGCTTGAACTGTGAAGTTTTGCTTACCCGTAGAACAGACCAAAAACTAACTCTGGAGGAACGAACTGCCATTGCCAATACCAAACGGGCTGATCTGTTTATTTCAATGCACTGCAATGCCGCCAACAACAAAAAACTGTCCGGCATTGAAACCTATATTTTAAACCTTGCCACTGATGAACAGTCCATTGCCGTGGCTGCCAGAGAAAATGCCACATCTGAAAAAAACATCTCGGATCTGGCCTATATCCTCAATGATCTGATGAAGCATACCAAGATAGAGGAATCCACGCGACTTGCCGGTAACGTTCACAAATCCATGATATCAGGCATGAAAAAAAGATACAGCGATATCCGTGATCTGGGGGTTAAACAGGCCCCGTTCTATGTACTGCTCGGAGCGCGGATGCCTGCAATTCTCATTGAGACATCTTTTATCTCCAACAAAACCGAATGCAAACGTCTGATGACCGCTTCCTACCGCAATGACATCTGCAACGCCATTGCCGGCGGGATAGAAAAATACATCAATGCCACAAATCCCAAGCACAGATAACTATAAAAATCAAATAACAGGTGAATTTTATGTCCTTTGAAAACATCATCCTTGAGATGGACAATGCCATTGGCATGATCTATTTTAATCGTCCCAAAGCCTTGAATGCACTGAACAACGCACTGCTTGATGAACTGGATACTGCTTTGGACCAGGTACTGGCCAACAAAGAAATCCGGGTGCTCATTTTCACAGGCACTGGAGACAAGGCCTTTGTAGCCGGTGCAGATATCTCGGAACTGACCCAAATGGATGCGTTGGCAGCAAAATACTTCTCCCGCAAGGGGCAGAAAATTTTCTCCAAAATTGAAGCCCTGCCCTTCCCAGCCATTGCCGCAGTAAACGGTTTTGCCCTGGGCGGCGGCAGTGAAGTGGCCCTGGCCTGCGATTTTATCTATGCCTCGGAAAAGGCAGTGTTTGGACTGCCGGAAATAAACCTGGGCCTTATTCCCGGTTTTGGCGGCACCCAGCGACTCTCCAGGGTTGTGGGAAGAAACAGGGCCAAGGAGATGATTTTCACTGGGAACACTATTACTGCTGACAAAGCGCTGGAATATGGTATGGTCAACCAGGTGTGCCCCCATGAGTCCCTTATGGAGGAGGTTCAAAAAACAGCCCGGTGCATTGCAGCCAAAGGCAGCGTCTCCTTGAGAGCAGCCAAAGAGGCTATCCAGGCCGGACTATGCTGTGACCTTGAAACCGGATGTCTGTTTGAAAACGATGCATTTGCCATAACCTTTGCAAGCCCGGATGCAAAGGAGGGCACATCAGCATTTTTAGAAAAAAGAAAGCCTGAATTCGGCGGTAATATTTAACCAGGGAGATAAACATGCCCATTTACGACATTGACTATGAGACCATGCCCAGGGAGGGCTTGGAGGCGATCCAGCTTCGCCGTCTCCAAACAACTATTGAACGGATTTATGCCACGGTTCCATTCTACAAGGAAACTTATGACAAAGCCGGTATCAAGCCTTCTGATATAAAACGCCTGGATGACTTAAGGCGCCTGCCCTTTACCACCAAACAGGACCTTCGGGACAACTACCCTTATCGCATGTTTGCCGTTCCCATGGAGCAGGTGATCCGCATCCACGCATCCTCGGGCACCACGGGCAAACCCACGGTGGTCGGCTACACCAAACGGGATATCAACACCTGGGCCGACCTGATGGCCAGAAGCATGGCTGCAGCCGGCGCCACCGCGGGAGATATTATCCACAATGCCTGGGGTTATGGTCTTTTCACCGGAGGTCTTGGGGCCCACTACGGGGCTGAACGTTTAGGCGCATCGGTTATTCCGGTTTCCGGCGGTAATACCAAGCGCCAGATCACCATTATGCAGGATTTCAAGCCCACAATCCTGTGCGGGACTCCCTCCTATATCCTCCACCTGGCGGAAGTGGCCCTGGAAATGGGTGTGGATTTCAAGGATCTGTCTTTTAAATCCGGTATTTTTGGTGCAGAGCCCTGGACGGAAAAAATGCGCCAGGAACTCGAATCCAAGCTCCATCTCAAGGCCGTAGACATTTACGGTCTGTCCGAAGTCATGGGGCCGGGCGTATCTGTGGAGTGCGTTGAAGAACAAAAAGGCCTTCATATTGCCGAAGATCATTTTATTGTGGAGATCGTGGACCCGGATACCCTGGAACCCGTTCCCCCCGGAGAGCCCGGTGAAATCGTGTTCACGACCATTACCAAGGAAGCCTTCCCGGTCATCCGTTACCGCACCAAGGACATCACCTCCTTGAACCCTGTTCCCTGCACCTGCGGCAGGACCCACATGCGGATGAACAAACCCACAGGCCGTACGGACGACATGCTTATCATTCGAGGCGTCAATGTATTCCCATCCCAGATCGAAAGCGTTCTTATGGAAAGCCGGGAAGTTGCCCCCCATTACCAGTTGGTGGTTGATCGGGTGGACAACCTGGATACTCTGACGGTCAAAGTGGAAATCGACGAAGCTTCCTTCAGCGATGACATCAAGGGGCTGCAGGCCATGGAAGGTAAAATTTCCCACGATATCAAGGAGCACTTGGGCGTATCTGCCAAGGTGGCCCTTGTGGAGCCTAAAACCATAGAAAGAAGCCAGGGCAAGGCTGTCAGAGTTATAGATAACCGCCAATTTTAACCAAGGAGATTATTATGGCTGAACAGATATCCATATTCATAGAAAACAAAGAAGGGCGTCTTGCTGAAGTCACGGCCATTTTAAGGGATGCCGGAGTGAATATCCGGGCGCTTTCCCTTGCAGATACCACGGACTTTGGTGTGCTGCGCCTCATTGTCAATGATAATGACAAAGCCACCGCAGCCTTACGGAATCAGGGATTCACCGTCGGCAAAACCCGTGTTTTGGCCGTGGAAGTGAATGATGAACCCGGCGGTCTGAACCAAGTGCTGGATCCGTTAAGTGAACAAGATGTCAATGTGGAGTACATGTATGCATTTGCCAACCCCCAGTGCAAAAACGCCATCATGATTTTCCGCTTTGATGACATTGAAAAGGCAAAAGTTATTTTGGCGAAACAGGGTATTAAGGTTATAGAGACGGAGGAAATCTCAAAGCTCTAAGACCTTGTCCATACATAGCCTTTTTATCCATATTCTTCGTTGCGACTGAAGGGGCACATATTTCCAAAAATATGCGCCCTAAGCCACCCATAGGATACGAATCAACGACCATCTCCTGACGGACACAACAAACAATGAAAGATGTGAGTATTGAGTAGTGAGAAAACAGCTTGTTTTAAATCTCAATACTCAATACTTTCATATAAAAAAAATTGATCGACTCTGTAGCATTTATTTTTCCCCGGCCCTTTAAAAAGGCCAGAAAACAGGAATGAAAAGACTTGCGATAACGACTACAATTACATTCAATGGCAGACCCAGCTTAAGGAAATCTGAAAATCTATATCCGCCAGGACCATAGACCAACAGATTCGTCTGGTAACCAATGGGGCTGGCATAACAGGCGCTGGCGCCAAAACAGATGCCGATAATAAATGGCCGGGGATCCACGCCAAGTGAGACTGCGGTAGAGATCGCGATGGGAAGCAGGAGCACTGCAGTTGCATTGTTGCTTAAAATATGGGTGAATATACTGGTTAATACTATGATGGCAAAAAGGATCATATGTGGACTTTTGCCTTCGAATAGACTTAAAAACGCGTTTGAATAGAGCTCCGTTGCGCCTGTTTTCTGCATGGCCACCCCTAAAGCCAGCGTTCCGACAATCAAAAGGAGAACTTCAGACTGAAATGAACGGTAGGCATCTTTTAAACTCAGGCAGTGGGTCAACGTCATTAAAAAAACGCCGGAAAGAGCGCATATCATGATGTCGACAAGCCCAAGTGTTGCAGCAAGCACAACAGCGACAAAAATTCCGGTGGCAATGCCGGCCTTTTCCCTGTCAACAATAGCGTGGTGAATATCCTCAATGATCACAAAGTCTGGACTCTTTCTTATTTTATCCAATTTGTTTCTCGGGCATTGTACGAGGAGAATATCCCCGATTTTCAACCTCTCGTTTTGTAATTCTCTATAGGAAAAATAACTCGTTCGGCTTCGTATCGCAATAATACATATATCGGCGTCGTTTTGCAGTTCATCTGACATCAAGGGTTCCCTCAGAAGGGATGAAAGTGGAGGAATAACAAGTTCAACAATGAGATCATCTTCGGGTCTCCCGCCAAATGTGAGATTTTCTTTTCCATGAATCAAAGATAATTCTTTGCTTTTCAGACAGGAGATGATGTCCTGTGCCGCCCCCTTGACCAGGAAAATATCATTCTGCTTTATGCTCAGTATGGTTCTGGACGGATCAAAAACACCTCCGTTTCTGAAAATTTCAATCACGCTCAGCCCTAAATTTTCTTTGGCATATACAGTGATATCTCTTTTCCCGATCAAGGGACTTTTTTCAGTGACTATCAGTTCTGCAATGTATTTTTTTTCTTTTCCTTCATCCAGTTCACATACAGGTGCAGTGCGGCCGGGCATGAGTTTTGGCGAAGCCAGAAATAAAAAAAAGATTCCGATTGCAGCTATGGGAACACCAAGGCGGCCGAGTTCAAACATAGATAATTGATCAAACCCGTTGAGGTTTGCAAGATCGCTGACAATGATATTGGTCGACGTGCCGATCAGTGTAGACGTGCCGGCCAGAATTGATACATAAGACAACGGGATGAGCATTTTTGACGGGGAAAAATCACATTCACAACTCAATCCCATGACAATAGGGATAAAAAGAGTCACAACCGGTGTATTATTAATGAATGCCGACAACACAGCTCCCCCAACAAGGATAATTAGAAAAGCAGATTTCCGGCTCCCTTTTGAAAATTTCAATACCAATTCCGTCAAAAAGCCGACAGCGCCGGTCCGTATCAGTCCATAACTTAATAGAAACATCGATCCTACGGTTATCACAGCGGGATTGGCAAACCCTGCCACGGTCTCTGAAGGGGAAAGTATTCCAGTCAGAGCAAGCAGCACCATAATTCCTATGGCCGTCTTATCAACCGAAATTTTCTCTGAAATCAGAAGGACTAATGTCACAATCAGAATCAGTGAGACCAAAACAACGGGTATATTTATCATTGACATAAAAGCTCTCTGTCTCTAATTTATTGACAATCAAATTTTAGACAGCAATACTGAATTTTAGTCTGTATAATCAGGAAGTTTCTATTTACCCAAAACCAATATTGTCAAACAAGATTGGTGGGTAAAAAAATTCTGAAACAGGTTCCCTCCCCAAGGGTCGATTCCACGTTAATTGTGCCGTTATGGTTTTCCGTTATGATAAAATTGGCGATAAACAGTCCAAGCCCGGCACCCTCTTTATCCGGCTTGGTGGAAAAAAACGGTTCAAAGATGTGCCTGCGGAGATTTTCGGACATGCCTGGGCCATTATCTCTTATCTCAAGGCATACCTGATCTTCTTTACCATAAATTCTGATAAAAAAAGTCGGACACGGATTATCTGTGTTGCCGGCCATTGCATATGCCCCGTTTGACAGAATATTGAAAAACACCTGTTTTAATTCGCCGCCCCGGCATTTAACTTTTGGCAAATTAGGGTCATAATCCTTCATAATTTGAATGGCGCCAAAATGGAAATCATGCTCCAGAGTATATTCATTGGATGCCAGTTCAAGTGCTTGATCCAGGAGATGGGCTATATCTTCAACAGCAAACTCCATTTTGTTTCTTCTTGCGGAAAAAGAGAGCATGTTTGAAGCAATTTGAGACTGAATCACCATTTCTTCAAATCGTTGTTTTTCATCCTGCAGGGTTTGAAGGCTTAATGCCTCAACCAGAGCCATAACCATCATCATGGCAACCTCATGGTCCTCAACCGTATATTCGCCTTCCATACCTGCAAAAACGACAAGACCAAGCACATCCTGACCGTGCAGCATTGGAAGCGCCATAATGGTGTCGATGGGCAGATGTTCCCTGGGCAAAAAATCAAATTCAGGATTCAAACTTACGTTGTTGAATATTAAAGGGGTTTTATCAGTAATTGTTTTGAGCAGTTTGCCGGATATCTGTTGTTTAAATCCCTGCTTTATAGATACGTCATTAAACTTATGATACTGTTTGGCAACCAGATCGGAAAACGCCAGAATATTCAAATACTCCTTCCTGTCACAGACCAGCCCTACAAAACAATAGGGAGCTGGAACCACGCCTTGAGCAATGGAAATAAAAATTTCTGCGATTTCTTTAACGGACTGTGCGGTCATGGATCGTTGAAAAAATGTATTCACAGAGGAGATAACCATGCGCTGGTGCAAATTTTTTTTCTCCTGCAAAGTTTTCTGCTGTACCACACCTTCTAATATTGTATTGGTACGCGCCAGATCTTCTGTTTTTTCTTTAATGTCATCACGCATGCGCGCAAAATTACGTGAAAGTATCCCCACCTCCCCCACACTTGTTTGGTCAATTTCCTTATCGATATTTCCTGAAGTTATCTCAGAGGTGATGCGGGCAAGCCTTGCAACCGGCTTAGTAATGAGGGTAATCAAAAAAATAAGCACCACAGCCATGACAAGGCTCACGAAGAAAGAAACCCCAAACATTTTTGTCCGAAAATTAGCCAATTTTTTTTCAATCAAGCTGGTGGAATAAACAACCGTGAACCTTCCGAGCGTCAATCCATTATAGTCGATAACAAAAGTTTTCTTTATATCCGTTCCGCCCAAAGGGAACTCTCTTATAAGATTGATATTAATATTAAGTTCCGAATCATGGATGGCAAAGCGTTTCATGTTTTTGTCATCAAAAAAAGTCTCCATGTTCATTTTTAAGGCTTCCATATCCACATTATAAAGGGGAAGGGTATTGATATTCTTCATGAGATAGGTGGATTTGTCAATTTGAGCCCGCAGGCTTTCTAACTCAAGGGCCTTTACCTGATGGGTGATGTACAAACACAAAAGCAGATTCATAACACTGAAAGCCACAATGACGAATGCAATGATGCGGGTCTTTAATCCCATATGATTTCTCTGGTTACCACTAAATGATTGCAACGACAAGCGGTTCGGTCAGACCGGATACGGTCGAATCATATTTCTGGACGGATATTTTATATGAAAGTCTAAATAAGTTATTGAATTACTTTCATGTTTTGTTTTTGGTTGAGCCTGGGTATTAATAGACCGGATTCGCCCATGGCTGTTATTTAAGAAGAGCGGATTCGTTTCCGGACACTCTACGAACCAGACTTCGATAGTCTTCGGAGGCCGTTGAGCCTGGTGCAAATTCAAAGATGGTTTTCCCAAATGAAGGTGCCTCAGCCAGACTTTCATTGTAGCGAATGGGCTTACATAATTGTTCTGGATACAATTTTTTAAGTTGATCGTACAGCATCTTCGGACCCTTGATCCGCAAGTCAAGGAATGTGGGCACAATGTATTTTAGTTGTATTTCACTTCTGTACTTTTGAATGGCACCAAGGCTTTTTATGAATTCGGACATCCCATGCAAAGGCATGACTTCAAGAGCAACCGGCACAAGTACCTCTGTTGAATAAAAAAGGACATTAACAATCAACTGGTCCCACCCAGGAGATGTATCAATCAAAATAAAGTCAAACTGATTATCCAAAGGGTTTAGGGCTTCGGATAAAGTAAACTCCGCACCAAAGCTTTTTTTGTCAATAATTCGTTTAACGCCTGCCAGGGATTTTCCACCCGAGAGCAGCCATAAATTATTCCGGGCCTCGATCAGACAGTCAGAAACCGACAGTTCATGGGTTAAAAGCTCGGTCAGGCCGGCACCCGGTTTTTTCCCGAGAATATAAGAGGACTGCCCCTGGGTATCGGTATCCACTAAAAGGACTCTATATCCGGCCAAAGCAAGGCCTGCACCAAGATTTACACTGGTGGTGGTTTTGCCTACCCCGCCCTTGCTCAGGGTGATACAAATCTTTCTGGCCACCCCCCCTGGTCGGCGTTTCGTATCGACTGGTTTCTCGTCCAATGTCAAAAGAGAGGAGAGGGATATAGGAAATTTAAATTTGCATGATTTGCAGCTAGCCAGGATGTTTTTTTTACCTGCATCTGCAAAAGGTTTCAACGTGTCAGGGTTTACTTTATGGTTTCTGGCACATTTGGGACAGGTAATAATCACTGGTCCTTCTCCTTTTGTAACTCGGCCATAATAGCTTCAACAGCAATACTTGCCAGTTTTCGCATGGATACATGGGCGTTGTCATCACCGCTGACCTTTATTCTGATTTTGGCCTTTCCTTCCCATATTTCCACGGAAACATTTCCCCTGAACTCAGTCCATGAGGGATTTAGAATCGGTTCCGGCAAATCGGATTTGGATTCATCCTCACTGCCCCGGTATATCAGGCAGTCCAATTCCTTTGTTGAACCTTCAAACGCTTTATCATCAGTGCATAGAAGGCTGTCCATCACATTTTTTTTTTTCACCATTCCTGTGTTACCATTCTGCTTATCATTGCTTACTCAATATTCATTCCCGCCCAATTTTACTCGGATATCATCTTTTAACAGAGATCGCGACCCGGAACAAATGGCGGAAGTGTCCGTCCTCGGTATTTTATCCGGGTATCGGCTGGAAATCTATGGAATTTTCACTTGTTAGATAATATCAGCTCCCCCGTGTCCATGCAAGAAAAAACAAAAAGGGCGTCTCCATAAGGAGACACCCTTTTTTAAACGAATGTATCGTTGAACAGCTGCGTATTAATGTCCGCCAAGTGTAGCAACAGCAGGACCGATTGCAGGATGAACGAACAGAAGGATCATCGCAACAACCAAAGCATAAATACACAGAGATTCGATCAGGGCAAGACCGATCAGCATGTTCACCTGGATTTTACCAGCTGCTTCAGGGTTTCTTGCGATACCAGCCATGGCACCATTCAAACCCAGACCCTGCGCAATGCCGCAACCAAATGCAGCGACACCAATTGCAAAAGCTGCTGCCCAGACACTACCAACGAGAAATTCCATGAGATTTACTCCTTTTAATAAAGTATTATAAATGAACGGGCTTCTTCCAAAATCCCGTAAAAAGGCTTACATTTTGTATTCATTAAGTTTAATGAGCTTCTTCAATGGCGCCTGCGATGTACATGGTCGGCAGCAGGAAGAATACTATGGCCTGAATCAAAGATACAAGAATACCCATTGCCATAATGGGAAGAGGTATCAGAAAAGGGCCGGCCAGCATCAGAAGGATGCCTACCACCAGCTCATGACCCATCATATTACCGAAGAGACGCAAAGTCAGGGACAGTACCCGTGCCAAGTGACCGATGACTTCAATGATAAAGAAAAGCGGCATAAGTACCGGTACGGGTCCCAGGAAATGTTTAATATATTTTACACCATGTTTCTTGATGCCGATGATATGGCTCCAGGACACGGCAATGACGGCCAAGGCAACGGTGGTGTTAATGGATGCTGTGGGCGGATAGAATCCGGGAACCAGGCCGAACAGGTTACCTAACAGGACAAACAGGAAAATAGTCAGCAGCAGAGGAGCGGAATCTCTTCCCTCTTCTCCGGTGATACCAATCATAAACTCTTCAAGCCCGGAGATGATTACCTCAAAAACATTCTGAACGCTCTTGGGCACGAGGGTGACGCTTTTGCCGCCAATCCAGCCAAGAATAACGAGAATAATCATTGCAAGCCACATGTAAGTGACATGCGCATGGGTCCCTGCCCAATGTTCCAGACCAAACGAACCAAACAACGAAGTAAGAAATAGATATGGGTGTTCCACCTTAAACCGCCTCCCTGAATATTATCTTTGTTAATTCAATTGCCGCTGCTATAAACGTGCTCGCCACTACTACGGAAAGGCCCGCCAGAAGCCCTACCGGATGTACACTGCGATTTGCGATCAGCAGAAAGATAATCACTGCCGTCAGTGCAAAACGCAGATAATATTTAACCAGAAGCGCACCGATCAGAGATTTTCCCTTTTCAAGCACCCGCTTTTGGTTGAAATTTTTGGTCACTGTATTTTTGAGAACATGGAAATTGATTGTCACAATCAGACCGCCCAGAAAAACCCCGATATACACTTTGGGGGAGGCTATAAGCAATGCCACAAGACTTGACCCCAGAAACAGAAGCCAGTTAGTCCGTGTGATAAAGTTTACTATTTTCTCAAGTTCATCCATTAATATTTTTCTGCTTTTTTTCCAGCTCTGATAATGTTGCTGAACCCGGCTGCTATGCCGAACCCAAGCCCCACCAGCAAAAGGACCGGTTTTGTACCAAAAATTGTATCCAGCCAGTATCCCAGTGCCAGCCCTATGACAATGGCCAGAGCCACGGATATGCCAAGACTTGCAAAATATCCCAGCTCACGAAAGGTCTTTCCTTTATCGTTGTCTGCCATTTTAATCAACCTTTCACCGGCAGCTTGGTTGCCGGTCACCCGGCAGCTCTTGGTTTTCAAATTATCCTGAGAGCAAATATCATATGATCGGGGTGAAGTCAACGTGAAAAAACGTTTTATATAATATCAAGGAATCCGTTGGTATACGGCCCTTTAACCCTTCCGATCAATCTTGCCGGAATGCCTTTTTTTTCCATAATATCCACGCATTGCACAGCTTGATCCTGGGCCATAAAAAGCAAAAGCCCACCGGATGTCTGGGGGTCGAACATTAAATCACTTCGCATCCGATCTGTTCCTTGTGCCACACGGAAATGCGGGGCAAAAAAACTTTTATTTTTATGGGTACCGCCCGGAAGCAGGCCCATGGCGGCAAACTCCATTACGCCGTCCAGCACCCCGACCTTTTCCGTATAAATTTCAATACGCACACCCGCACCTTTAGCTGCTTCAATCAAATGCCCCCCAAGGCCAAAGCCTGTAACATCAGTACAGGCATGAACATTAAACTCTTTAGCGATCAGGGCCGCATTTTTATTCAGGGTAGTCATGGTTTTTACAGCCTGCCTCACCTGCTCCTCGGATGCAAGGCCGCCTTTGAGCGCCGTGGAAATAATACCGGTGCCGATGGGTTTGGTCAAAATAACGGCATCCCCCTCCTTTGCGCGGCTGTTTGCCCAGACCCGGTCCGGGTGCACGATGCCGGTTACCGACAGCCCATATTTGATTTCTGGATCATCCACGGAATGCCCGCCCACAAGGGTTGCGCCCGATTCTTTAATTTTATCAAGTCCGCCTTCGAGAATCCGTGGAAGGATACCTGCGTCAAGGTCGCATGACGGAAAACAGACAATATTCATAGCCGTAATGGGTGTGCCACCCATGGCATAAACATCGGACAAAGAATTGGCCGCAGCAATCTGACCGAACTCATAGGGGTCATCGGCCACAGGCGTTAAAAAATCAAGGGTCTGGACAATGGCAGTCTCATCGGAGAGGCGAAAGACACCCGCGTCATCCGGGTATTCAAGCCCGATGATTAAATCCGGATGGAACGGCAGTTCAAGTTTTGACACGATGTTATCCAGGGCCCCTGGATCCAGTTTGGCAGCTCAACCAGCTGCTTTTACCGTGCGGGTTAAAAAAAATTGTTTGGATTTATCCATTGTCTGGCATCCTTAAATCTTAAGTGCAATCACTGCGGCAAAGCGTCCGGTGGCCTTATTTGCCCTGAAGGAGTAAAACAGATCCGTACGGCACCGGGTGCAAAGCCCCATGTTTTCAATATTTTTATCCAACACACCGTGGGCCCCAAGCTGATCCCGGGAGATCTGCCAGAAATCAAAATAGGGGCGCTCCTTCTCCTTATATTGCCACAATGCTTTAGGAATTTCCTGCTTATAATTAATAAATTGTGCACAACAGGGGCCAAGGGAGGGAGAAATGCCCGCCCGGATGCTTGCAGGAGTGCACCCGAACTGTGTGACCATGGTATTAATGCAGCGGCCTATAATATCTGCCACACTGCCCCGCCAGCCGGAATGGACATTGGCAATCACCTCTTTTTGCGGGTCGTACAGAACTACGGCCTGGCAGTCCGCCACCTGGATCGCAAGCCCTAACCCTTTAAGGTTTGTCACAGCCGCATCGGCTTTAAATATTTTAGAAGGTATTGCCCCCTGCCCTTCCCAGACAGCGCCTGCCGCATCTTCTTCCGATTTGAGCACAGCAACGTCAGTGCCGTGCACCTGATTTAAAAACAGAACCCGGGTCAGGCCTATGGATGACAGCATCAACGCCCTGTTTTGGTTTACAATATCAGGGTCATCTCCGGTGCTCAATCCGACATTTAATCCGAAAAAGGGACCTTTGCTGTATCCTTCGGTTCTGGAAAAAACGCCATGGACCAGCCCAGGGAAGAGGTTCAAATGACCAAATGTCAAAGGGCTAGGCACCGCCATAAAATCGTTTTCCAATGCGTTCAATAATTTTTGACGTGGAGATATCTTCCTCAAATGCCACCCGTGCCACGCGCCCGCCGCATCCTTTGACAAACTCGGCACCGATAATTTTATCCTCGGGCCAGTCCGCGCCCTTGACCAGGACATGGGGAATAATACCCCGGATCAAATCATTAGGATCCGGCGCATCAAACAGTACCACATGATCCACACAGCTTAAGGCAGCCACCACGCGGGCCCGCTGCGCCTGACAGATCACCGGCCGAAGATCTCCTTTGATCTGTCGGACGGAGGCATCAGAGTTCAGGCCCAGCACAAGCACATCCCCGAATGATTTTGCTTTTTCAAGGTAGGCCACATGGCCCGCATGAAGCATATCAAAGCAGCCGTTGGTAAACACAACGGTCCGGCCAAGTGCTGTATATTGATGGGACAAACGGCACATCTCATCCAGCGTAACAATTTTATTAACCATATTAACCGTAGATATCCCCCCTGCGGTCCTGCCCAACGGGGATGGTTTGCCGCACCAGGTCAACCAGGTCCATGTCAATGTCAGCCATGATGATACCTGGTTTATCATCGCCCATAACAAGAACGGACCCGTTGGGATCAACGATCATGGAACTGCCTGGAAAAACCAGCCCGTCAGGATCCGTTCCCGCACGGTTACTGCAGACAAACCAGGCCTGATTTTCAATGGCCCTTGCCCGGATCAGTGCCTGCCAGTGTGCCACCCGGGCAAGCGGCCATTGGGCGCTGAGCACAAAAAGCCTCGCCCCGTCAAGAAAAAGGCGGCGGGCAAGCTCGGGAAATCGCAGGTCATAGCAGATCATTATCCCGACGCGACCCAGGCTGGTGTCTGCCGTCACCATCTCATCTCCCCTGGCATAATGCAGATCCTCACCGGTCAAAGGAAACAGGTGCAGTTTGCGGTACCGGGCCCGGATCTCACCGTCCCGGTCAATGAAATAAAGCGTATTGAATATCTGACCACCCTTTTGCTCAGGCAGGCTGCCTGCAACGGCCATGGAACGCGTCCGGGCAAATTCAGTCAGACTTTGCAGGCTCTCTTTAACAGCCGGCATAAGCCGCCCCATATTTTCATTATCAAACCCGGTTAAAAAAAACTCAGGACAGACGCCAAGGCATGCCCCCTGGTCAGCCAGATGACCTAAATGCCCGAGAGCAACAGAGAGATTACCCCGGACATCCCCGTTTTTTATATCAAACTGCACCGCGCCGGCTTTAAACTGTGTTTTCGTGATCATGTCTCCATTTTTAAGGTATGTGATTCTTTTAGCGCTTGATCATATCAGCGATCTGGAACGCCACTTCAAGGCTTTGCTCCGCATTGAGTCTCGGGTCACAAGTGGTATCATATCGATTGTGAAGTTCCTCACTGACAATATTTCTGGCACCGCCGACGCATTCGGTTACGTTTTTACCGGTCATTTCAAGATGAACGCCTCCGGGAATCGTTCCTTCGGCCCAGTGAATTTCAAAAAACCGGGTAATCTCCTTTAAAATATCATTAAAATCCCGGGTTTTGTGTCCGGATTCCGATGTATATGTATTGGCATGCATGGGGTCGCAGTTCCACACAATATGATACCCCTCTTTTCTGGCCTCACGCAGCAGGGGGGGCAGTTTCTTTTCTATAATGTCACAGCCCATTCTGGTGATCAGGGTCAATCGTCCGGGTTCATTGGCAGGATTAAGGATTTCAATGAGCTGCTTGATATCATCAATATCATAGTCCGGGCCGATTTTTACCCCGATCGGATTGAGCACCCCTCTTAGAAATTCAACATGAGCCCCGTCCACCTGCCGGGTCCGCTCTCCAATCCAAAGCATATGTGCCGAACAATCATACCAGTCCCCGGTGGTGGAATCAATCCGGGTCAATGCCTCTTCATAAGGCAATAAAAGGGCTTCATGGGAGGTGAAAATCTGGGTTTGATTGATCTGGGGAATATCCGTGGTTATCCCGATAGTATTCATAAATTTGATGGCCTGGTCAATCTGCTTGGCCAGACGGTCATAAGACCGTCCCATGGGAGATTGGGCCACAAACTCCTGATTCCAGGCCTGCACTCTTTGCAGGGCTGCGAATCCGCCCCGGGTAAATGCCCGCAACAGGTTCAGGGTGGAGGCGGCCAGATAATATCCTTTAAGCATGTATTTAGGATTCGGGGTTCGCGCGTTGATGGAGAATTCACTTTTGTTAACCATGTCTCCGCGATAAGACGGCAGTTCAACGCCATTTACAGTTTCCGTATCTGACGAACGGGGCTTGGCAAACTGACCGGCGATCCGGCCCACTTTTATGGCTGGTTTTCCACCGGCATAGGCCATAACAACGGCCATCTGCAGCAAAACTTTCATGGTTTCCCTGATGGTGGGTGCCGTAATTTGGGAAAAATCTTCAGAACAGTCCCCCCCCTGAAGCAGAAACGCATCCCCTTTTGAGGCCTTAGCCAGCAGGTCCTTCAATGTTCTTATTTCCCCTGCAAAAACCAAGGGCGGCAGCAACGCCAAATCTTTAGTGACTTTTTCCAACGCTCTTTGATCCGGCCAGTTAGGTTGTTGAAGGGCCGTATAATTTTTCCAACTTGATTTTGTCCATCCATTTTGATTTGTCATGTCTTATACCGTCTTATCCTTATTATTTTTTTATAAGAAAGTCTGCGTAACTTACTAAGATCTTTCAATCTTTGTTGTTGGCTCTGCCTGGCAATTGATATGTCAGGCCAGCCCATGGCAATTATTTCATTTTTATAATCCACCGAGGAATCATGCCTTGCAATTTAGAATGTTTATTCTGAAATTGCAAAGAATACGGCGAAAAAATTTAACCCCCATGTCCTGACGGACACAACAAACAATGAATATCGATAAAAAATCTTTATTTTACGATTTTCTTAATATATTCTGCGTCAGTATATCATATGAAAAGGCGTTTTTTCTCAAGTTGCTCAATATAACAGCCATAGGCTGACCTGACATATCAACTGCCAGGCAGAGCCCACAACAAAGCTTGAAAAATATTAGTAAGTTACCCGGACTTTCTTATAAGGTGTGTTGGAAATGAAACGATTCTTCTGAATGAAACTATATAAAAATTCATCAAGTTAACAGCATGTGCCGCATATTTCCCTAAAAAATTCACAAGGACTTTTAAAATTTGGAAAAGCCAATGTCTTATGAAAATATAATCGCAACGACGGAAAGGCTGGCATCAGAATTGATCCTATCCGACCCGGCTCAACCGGACTCGATCAAGACGCTGCTGCCCATTCTCAAGAGCATACATGCGCAATGCAAAGCGCAGAACCTATTGTCGGAGGCTGCGCAAATTGTAAAGGCCAGACACATTGTTGATGCCATAATAAAAGACGGACCCCAGGTGAAAAGCAACTTATTGTCAAATCTTGAGATGGTTGTTACAGACTTCAGCACGAAACTGAAAAATATGGGTGAAAAAGAGAGCAACATTTTATTTGTCCGCAATCGATTTCAATCCGATGATCAAACCCAAAACGGCGAATACAACGAGTTAGAGAGAAAATTGAATGAGCTTTCAATGCTTATCGCCGGTTTATGCCCGGGAAAAGATCCTGAGATAAAAGAGATCCTTGGTAATGTAGAAGATCTTATCGACATTTCCGCAAATATTGAGCCGTCAACTTTTTATGATATTTCAACGCGATGTAAACAATATATGGAAAATATGGATCTTAGCTCTACTTGCAACACAAGGCCGGTTGAAGAAGGCGTTGTGTTGTTAAAGTCCATATTAAGTCATTTAAAAAGGAAAGAACCTTTTGCCTTCGACTATTCCGATGTTCTTGAACTTTTGGAAGATCATCTTGCCACGAATGAACAAGACGATGAGAGTGTTTCTGAGTGTGCGGAAAGCGAACCTGAAACGGAACCCGAACAGCAGGAGAGTTCCCCTGAGAAACTGTCTGACGATGATATTGAAATCCTGACCGATTTTATATCAGAGGCCGAAGATAATCTGAACAACATCGAAGTCTCTTTAATTGAGTTGGAGCAGGATCCTGAGAATACGGATATCATAAACGATATCTTCAGGCCGTTTCACACAATAAAAGGCGTCTCCGGATTTTTATCTTTAGGTAAAATCAACCGCCTGTCCCATGCCACTGAAAATCTTTTGGACAGCGCCAGAAGCGGAGATTTTATCATTAACCACTCTGCCACGGATGCAATTCTTGAATCCGTAGATTTATTAAAACAACTGATTGATAGTGTAAAACAAGGGCTTGTCACCGGTTATCGGCAAGAGGATGACCACATAGATGTAGATATCTTGAAAGATAAACTTAAAAAGCTCCAGATTTTTTTAACCAAAGGGGAAAAAGAACCTTTAGGTGAAATTCTTGTCAGAAAAAACAATCTTAAAAAACACGATATTGACCATGCACTAGAAATCCAGAAAAGGCATCCGGAAAAAAAGATTGGTGAAATTCTGATCGAAGATAAAAAGATCGCGTCGGCTCAGGTTGCCTCGGCGTTAATGGAACAATCCGCAGTTAAAAAAAGAGTGGACTCCCAAGTTAAGGTCAGCACGCAGAAATTGGACGATCTTGTAGATTATGCCGGTGAACTTGTCATTGCCCAGTCCATGCTGCGACAGCAAACTATGAAAAATTCCGCCCTAAGCCAGACCGTTGCACAATTGGGACAGATTGTAAACAATATGCAGAATATTGCCATGTCCATGCGTATGATACCCATTAAATCCACCTTTATGAAAATGATTCGCCTGGTAAGAGATTTGTCCCGGAAATCGGGCAAACAGATCAACTTATCAATGACCGGAGAAGAAACCGAAATTGACAGGAATGTGGTGGATGCCCTTTATGAGCCCATGGTCCATATGATCAGGAATGCCTGTGATCACGGGATTGAATCCATACAGGAGCGCACGGCAAATAATAAACCCCCACAGGGAAATATTGATCTTCGTGCCTATCATAAAGGCGGGAATATTGTTATTGAAATTGAGGATGACGGCAAGGGGTTGGACAGGGCGAAAATCCTTAAAAAGGCCACTGCCACAGGACTCATTACCGGAGAAGAGCAAATGACGGATGCACAGGTTTTTAGCCTGATTCTTTCGCCCGGATTCTCAACAGCGAGCCAAATTACCGATATATCCGGTCGGGGGGTCGGCATGGATGTGGTCAAAGCGGGGATTGAAAAATTTCGCGGCCATTTGAATATTGAATCCGAAAAGGGAGTCGGCTCTCGATTCATTATCAGTCTTCCTCTGACACTGGCCATTATCGACGGTATGCTGGTCAGGGTTGATGACGAGAGATATGTTATTCCCACCATCGCTATTCAAAAAGCATTCAGACCGGGGTCGGGGGAATATTTCACCGTAGAAGGAAAAGGTGAGATGGTTAAAGATCGTGGCCGTCTGGTTCCTCTAATCCGATTAAATCAAATTTTTAAAACAAGCAATGATGTTAAATCCGTCGAACAAAGCCTGGTTGTTGTTGTTGAGTCAAAAGAAGAAAGATGGGCTTTTTTAATTGATGAGCTTTTAGGCAAAGACGAGTATGTCATTAAAAATCTTGGCGGGAATATGGATGATATCCGGGGTATTGCCGGAGGTGCGATTCTGGCTGACGGAAAAGTCGGACTGATTCTGGATGTCCACGGCATCTTTTCCATTGTCTCGAAAAAATAGGGACGGTGACGACAAAAATAAGATGAGGATGAATAGATGAAACAAATTGTCGGCGTTGCAGACATGAAAGTAAGCAATAATCCCGCAGAGGATGTGATCACTTACTCTCTTGGATCATGCATAGGGCTGGTTATTTATGATCCGGTCGTAAGAGTCGGGGGGATTCTTCACTATATGCTTCCGGAATCCGCCATAGACAAAGAGAAAGCCGTCCAAAAACCATTCATGTTCGCAGATACCGGCATCCCGCGCCTGTTTAAAACCGCTTACGCAATGGGCGCAATGAAGCCCAGAATTAAAATATTTGTCGCAGGCGGTGCTGAAATCCTTGATCAAAATGGTTTTTTTAATATCGGAAAACGCAATTATCTGGCATTAAAAAAAATGTTTTTTAAGAACAAGGTGATGATAGACAAGCAGGAAGTGGGCGGGAACATCAACCGCACGGTTCGAATTGAAATTGCATCGGGAGATATTTTCCTGAAAACATCAGGATCCAAGGAAGTGAAGATATGACAACACTGGAGAAAATGATCCGTGAGATAAAGGAGTTAACGCCGATGCCGGCGGTTGCTAACCGCTTGCTTGAAATGATTGAGGAGCCGGATAGTTCAATAAACGATATTGCCCGGATAATCCAGTATGACCCTGTCATGACCGTGGACATTCTTAAAATATGTAACTCAGCATATTTGGGGTTAAAAATCCCTGCAGAGTCAATTAAAGACGCCGTGAATATGCTCGGCACAGATCAAATCGTTCAATTGGCCATGGTAAAATCAAGTGCAAAAGTCCTGTCCGGACATCAGCAAGGCTATGGGCTTGAACAGGGCGATATGTGGCGGTATTCAGTTTCTTCCGCCGTCATTGCCAAACAGGTTGCCTTACGTCTGGGACTGAACAACAAAAGTACAATTTTCACTGCTGCCCTGATCAAAGACATCGGTAAAATCATATTGGAAAAATATGTGTTCAAGGACTATAAAAAAATTGATACGCTTGTAAAAAAATCCGGGTACAGCTTCAGGGAGGCGGAAAAAAAAGTACTGGGCATAGATCATGCTGAGCTGGGTGCCTTGATTGGCAAAATATGGAAATTCAGCCCGAGAATGATTAAACTGATCCAACACCATCATCTCAGGGATGACTCCATGATGAACGACAAAGAGGTTGCAGGGGTATATCTGGCAGACTGCATTTGTATGATGATGGGGAACGGCGTCGGGGCGGATGGTCTGTCGTATCGATTCAAGGATCAGTTAATGAAAATTCATAACATCTCTCACTCGGATATAACTGCTATTATGGCCGAATTTGGGGTCAACATGAATGAAGTGAAAATTTTATTAAAAATGGCTCAATGAAACTAAAGGGAAGCAAATGTCTTATTCAATATTGATTGTAGATGATTCAATGCCGATGAGGACCGTTTTGAAACGATCTCTTGCAGCTGCGGGATACGGCGGTTCCAGGATACTTGAAGCCTCAAACGGGAAAGAGGCGTTAACTGTGCTCAAAGGAGAGTGGGTCGATTTGATTATGACCGACTACAACATGCCCGAAATGAATGGGCTCAGCTTTTTAAAAACAGTAAAGACCGAAGCACTATTCAAGGAAATTCCGGTTATTGTTATTTCAACCGAGGGAAATGATTTAAAAATTAAAGAATTTATGGATACCGGTGCTGCCGGTTATATTACCAAACCGTTTACCCCTGAGGCGCTCAGAGATTTAATAGTCAGTATAATTGGAGAGGCCGATTATGAAGAAAATATTGATGACAGCGATAACGAATTCGATTTCTGAAGTTATGGAGACCATGTTTTTTATGCCGGTTGAAACCGGTCCTGAAACGATTTTAAATGAGTCCGGCATCGACCTGAATACCGCATTGGCATGTCGGTTGAATTTTACCGGGGATATCTGTGGAAATATAGATCTTATTTCACCGGCACCACTGGTGGCAGAACTTGCATCCAATTTTTTGGGCGAAAGCAAAGATGAACTGACTTGGGAGCAGCAGTTTGGGACATTGTCTGAAATGCTCAATATGGTGTGCGGGAATGCCTTAAAAAATGTAAAATGCACGTCGCCTTTTAAGATCGGCATCCCCGGAATGATTACCGGTACGGATCTTAATGGCTGTGCAAAATGCACGCTGGTTGAAACCATGGATTCGAAAATGGCTATTTTACTGTCTACCAGTATGAGTCAATAACGGCAAAGGGTGTTTCAATGTCTAATGAAATTAAAATAAACGAAACCATATTGGATTTTCCGACAGTGTTTTCTAAGGATGATATCCTGCGGGTTATTAACAATTTACCGATTGCTGTCGCGGTGATTGACGCGGACCTGAAACTGGTTTTGGCCAACAGGATGGTCTCCATATTTGTAAATAAGAAGGATAATCAACTCGTCGGGCTTGTAAGTGGGGCCGCCCTTGGCTGCATTCATCACGAAGATGCCCCTGAGGGCTGCGGATTTGGGAAAGAGTGCAGTAAATGCAAATTGAGGATGACAGTCAATGATACCTTTGAAAATACCAAGGGGCATTTTCAGGTTGAAACAGCCATGACCTTTAAATCCATAGGGCGCAGGCATTTAAGAATAACGACCCAACCCTTTCAATTACAAAAGAGAACGGCCGTTTTACTGTCAATTGAGGATGTTACAAACGCAAAGAACTATGAGCGCGCAAAAATAGAAAAGGAAAAACTGACAGCGGTGGTTCGAACCGCAGGCGCCATATGCCACGAAATTAATCAGCCTTTAATGGTGATTTTAGGTTTTTCAGAATTATTAATTGATGAAATCGCTCATGGGCAAATCCAAGAAGAAAATGTCAAGGAAATTAGAGACCAGGCACAACGGCTGGCTGAGATTACAAATAAGCTGATGGCTATCACTCAGTACAAAACAAAAATGTATTTAAGTTCCGAAATCTTGGACCTTGACGCAGCATCTTCTATTAATATCTCAGACCCCAACCCAGACAAGGAAAAAGAATGATGGAAAATAAAAAAATATTAATCGTTGATGACGAATCCCCCATTTTAAGATTGCTTTCCCAGGTATTTACCAAAGCCGGTTATGAGGTTTTCACCGCAGAAAGTGGACGGGATGCATTAAAAATTATCGAAGAGAATAACATTATGGTCATGTTTTTTGATTTAAATATGCCGGTGATGAACGGTATGGAATTATGTAAGAGCGTAAAAAGCATTAAGCCCATGTCTATTATCTATGCCATTACCGGCTATGCCTCTTTATTTGAACTGTCGGAATGCCTTGATGTCGGCTTTGAGGATTATTTTAAAAAGCCGGTGAATGTATCAACACTATTGAAAACAGCTGAATCCGCATTCGAAAAAGTGAACCGCTGGAAGAAAATGTAAGAAATAGCGCAAGCGATATAGCAAAAAATGTATCGGCCCATTTTAGGTATTGAATTCTATGCTGACTCACTTACAGGATCTTCATGACTTTCTTTCGCGGGTGCCACTGTTTTCATCGGTGCCGGCGGATCAGATCCGAGTGATTGCCGGGTTGTTTAAAAAGGAGTTTTATCACAAGGGTGACATTATCTGCCGCCAGGACGAAACCGGAGATTCCATGTATGTGATTCGTTCGGGTACGGTGTGGGTGTTCAAGGAGGCAGACGGGGAAAAGATTTTTGTAACTGAGTTGAAACGGGGTGATTTTTTCGGAGAGATCTCTTTGCTTTCAAAGGCGTCCAGAAATTCAACAATAGAGGCATCGCTGGATGTGGCTTTATTTTGTCTGACCCGTGACAATTTTGATGTTCTGATTAAAACCAATAAAAGTATTGGCCTGTATCTGAGCCGTTATTATGCCAAGCGCATGAGTGTTAAGGCAAAGGACAGCAGGCGTCAGAGCATGGTCCCGACATTTTATGCGGTGTCGGCTACGGGTCCGGAGTTGGGCGTATCCCATTTTTTATATTCCGTCTCCTTTCATATTTCTAATGAATCACATAAACGGGTGGTGGTGATTGAGCCTCACCTTGAGGCTGACAGAATCATGCATAAATATGACCTGACCCGGATGGAATGCCCGGACCCTGGACTTTTCAGACTCCTGCCGCCAGACAGTTATAAGCCCGCAGAGATTCATTGGTATGAACATTTGTCAAGATTTCATGTGCTGCAGTTGCAAACCGGTTTTTCCGACAGGCTGTCTGAGATTATGCCGGTTCTGATGGCCGGCCTGAAAGAGTCCTATGATGTGGTGTTTTTCAATCTGATCCATTGCCTTAATGATATGGAGCGGCTCTTTGTCCGGCTGTGTGACCGGACACTTTTGCTTATTCATAATACAGAGGAAAAACTCAGAGAAGTTCAGTCCAGGCTTTCAGCGCTTGAGGCAATTTGCGGAACCAGTGCGTTTTTAGGAAGAATTCGGGTGGGCGTGAGCCATCTGTACGGAAAAAAAGGGGTGGCCCGGCAGGAACTGCAGCAGCGTCTGGGACTTTCCGAAACGCCGGGCATCTGGGTGGACCGTTCGGAGTTAGCGGTTAACGACCGGATAGATACGAATAAATATTTTCCCGTCCGGGGGCCGAGGGCTGTTGCCCGTGAAATTGCCGGTATCCGGCTGGGGCTTGCGCTGGGTGCCGGCGGTGCACGGGGATGGGCCCATATCGGAGTGCTCAAAGTGTTGGAGGAAGCCGGCATCCATATTGATATGATTTCAGGAACCAGCATGGGGGCACTTGTGGGCGGAATTTATGCGGCCACCGCCTCTGTTGAAAAATTAAAGCAGTCCACCATTGACCTGTTTCGAACCCGATCAGACACCCGCAGGAAAATTTTTGATTATACCCTGCCCAGACAGGGGCTGCTTAGGGGAGAAAAGGCGGCCCAGCTTGTGAGAAAGGCTGTAAACAGTGCTGATTTCCTGGATCTGATGATTCCAACATACTTGGTGGGCGTGGATATCCTGAACGAAGAAGAGGTGATTTTTGAAACCGGGGATGTCACGGATGCCGTCCGTTCCAGTATTGCAATTCCTGCCCTGTTTTCTCCATTTAAACACCAGGGTCGGTGGATGGTGGACGGCGGACTTTTAAACCCCGTGCCTGTAGATGTTCTGCTTCGAAAGGGCGCAGACATGGTCATTGCCGTGAGCATTGAATCAAAGCCCTCAAAGGCAAAAACACAAGAAAAAGCTCCCGGCATTAAGCAGATTATTTCCCAGACCATCAGCATTGTCCACGGCAGGGCCACCAGTGATTTTGTCAAAAACGCAGACCTTGTACTTTACCCGGATGTGGGGACCTATGCCTGGGATGATTTCCACCAGGGCATTGCCCTGATGCACTGCGGGATGAAAGAATGCTTTGAACGGCTGCCGGATATTCAAAAAATGATTAATGAAAAACAGGGCCGGGTCATTTGGTCTCTTGATATATTCTAATTATAGAGCTATTTGGAAGAAGAAACCCTGTTCCCATTTTTTGGGGTTCAGGAAGTGCAATTTTTGTAACGACTGCTGTAATTTTCGTAACTTTTTTTTTCTTATTTATGGAATATTTATGCCTAAACTCGATGAAAAACGATCTTTTATAAAAGCAATTCAGGTATTTTCTTACACTGGCATGATAACTGCATTAATTTCAATCATTATGAATATTTCAAATACATTAGCAAAATCGTTGTTGCCTTATGTGCCGACGTACTTTAGAAAAAGAATCATCCGTGGCGCTCTTCCTGATCTTCAAACCAATCTGGACGACGTCACCTTTTGTGAGGCATGCAGTATCGAAGAGTATATGTCCTGTTTCAGGCTGTTGCATGATGTTTATGTAAAAGCCGGGTTTATTCGACCTACCACTCCCCCATTGAGAATTATCCGGCACCATTCCAATGCCGAAGCAAGGGTCTTTATGGGCTGCTTGACGGATAATCAGGCTGGAAAAACGCCCATATATACTGCCAGCCTATTTCCGGATGATAAACAAGAAGGCCTTCCCATGGATATTGGATTTAAAAGTCAGGTCGACGAGTTAAGAAGCCAGGGGCGCCGCCTTGTTGAAGTCGGGTGCCTGGCATCACATCCGTTATACCGAAAAGGGAATAAACATATCCCTATGCTGGGTAACCGTCTCATAGTGTCATATGCGATTAACACCATTTGCGCGGACGACTTATTAATTACGATTCACCCAAAGTATTTAAGAATTTACGAAGATATCCTTTTGTTTGAAAAAATCGGACAAATTTCCTCCTTTTCCTATGTAAACAATAACCCTGCCGTGGCCCTTCGCCTCGATCTAAATACAGTCTCACAAAAATTTAAAGAAATTTATGGTAACATGCCAAAAAAGAAAAACCTGTATCATTTCTTTTTTGAATCAGGATCAACCCCCATTGACCTGCCCTTTGAAGAAGAGGAAGAGCCGGTTAAAAGATATTATGGGGCAGATATGATCAAGCGTGTTATCGCATATTCAGCAACCGGGCAGATTCTTCCCCTGACTTCCGGCTGAAGACGGGTATGTTCCCCTTTTCAGCCTGCATTTTATTATATGTAGCATCTAAAATTTTATCTCAGCAGTTAAATATACCTGATCGTTGTTTTGAAAACGACCAGGAAACGTCTCCTCGCTTCCATCAAACCATTCACCGCCGATTTCAAATATCACCGGCGTCCAGAAAGATAAACGGATCTTGGGATTCAAAACAGTTGCATCTCCTGACAGGTCATAATAATAGAGGCATTCCAGTCTTAAATCTCCATTGAAAAAATCCTTCCACAGGGTGCCGTTGATGGCCCGTGTTGTCTCCTTGGCCCAGACAATCCGGCTTTCGTAGTCCCGGATCCGGGTGATCAAAACCTGGAAATTGGCATACCAGTCGTTTACGCCGCTATAGTCAATTCCTGCCATAGCCTGAAACACAGGTTTTCGAATCCGCTCCAGGTCGCGGGTAAAATAACTGGTGTGATCAATATAGGCCAGATCACCCCTCACCCCGAAAGAATGCAATGTAGTTTCAAATTCAAAACCGAAAATATTTTGCCGGTCATGAATGAGAAGCACCGACTTCCCGGTGGCAGTTAAAAAATATGCCAATTGAGATGTTGTCAGATTCCCTGCAGAAAGCGGAAACCCCACAGGGAGATCAAGGGTATCCGGTGTTGGCAGATCTTCCCTGGCAGACAACCAGCTGAGTGCCCAGTCCAGGCGTCCAACAATGCCGGACAAACGAATTCCGCCTTCGCTGTTTCCCAGAGAATCAGAAGGGTCTTCTTCCATAAACGTTATCCCGTCCGCTCGCCCGAATACTGCCCAGTCTGTTCCTATAAGATCGTATTCCGATTTGACAAAAAACGGAATAAAGACCCCGGAAATGGTTAAATTGCGGGCATAAACATCCATGGAAGCCATGGGAATGGGACGTTTGCGGTCATCCCGGCGACCGGAAAGATCATCACGAAAATCCTCGGGATTCAAATTATCCAGCGGACTGTAGGCATCAGTTTTACCCCACCGGATGATCTGGTTGCCGATCTTCATATTAAACCCGTCGCCTCTAAAGTTAAGATAGGCATCACCCAGCCGGATATCTGCATCTTCTTTCCAGTCTCCATCATTGCCATAAGAAAAATAATCTGCATCCACAAAAAGCACTGCACGCCAAAGGTCCGCATGCACCAGGCTTGTTCCGATCCTCACCTGGACATGATTCATCATATCATCTTCTGAATCATTGTCCTCACTTACATCATGAGCAAACTTGTTGTGCACTTCCCCCGACAGCTTAAACAAGCCTTCATCCTTGTCGCTATCCCGTGTGCCCTCCTGCGCCCATGGGTTACTGGTGTCATCCGTACGTGCATCCTCCTCTTCCAAAGACTTCACCGACTGACTGTGAGTTGAATCGGTAGACCGGCAAATCATTATGGAATTGAAACAAAATGCGGATTGAGGACATAAAAAAAACAGGAAAATAAAACTTGATAAAATAAAAAATCCGTAGCGATATCTTGATAAACGGGGCATTAAATGGCATCTTGAAGAAGAATAGGTTCTACTGATTATGTTTCATATATCCTTTGGTAAAAATTTCATCAGGAATGCCGCGATTATATCCTATTTCATCGGTCTTCAGCAGTGTACAATGATTTTTATTTAGATCATTCATCTCTGCATCAAGGATCGTCCAGATCCCGTCGATTTTCTGAATTTCTTTACCGGTGAGTATCTTATGAAGTCTGTTCCGTTTATCATAAAACTCGGTCTTAATGGGCAGATAGATATCTTTGACAACCCATGTAACCCGTTTTCCATATTGGGAATCATCTGTGGCTTTGGGGATGCTTTCAAGAACCCAGCAGTCATGGTCATCTAACTTTTCTTCTCTTAGGACCGTATGTACGTCCTGGTCCACTTCCCTGGACTGCAGGTCTTCGTAGGTATAATCCGTGTTGACAAAACGATTGGATTTCTGACTGGAGACAATCCGCCGCACCCTTTGAAGTGCCGGCAGGTAGAGGAACTGATCATCGTCACTCTCTTTGTTTTCCCAGGTTAAAAAAGCAGTTCCCTCTATATCGGCAGGAGAGGTAAAGCGTATATAGCTTTTAGATACATCCCCGTATTTCTTAACCACAGTGATCAGGCTTCTGAATCGCTTTTTGCCTCCCTTGTCGATCAGCAGCATACGGATTTTTAAGGTGGCATCCTGCCCTTGATCCCGGTCCACCACCTTCTGTGCGATCTGCGCACCGTCCATAGCCACTGCCGGACATACCCAAACCAGCAATACAACTATAATAATAAAGGTATAACCTTTGATATTCATTATTCTTTGTTTGCTTCCCAAATTAAATATCCGGTCGGTACTCTTCTTCCAATCCGGTAAGCATAAGGTCATACATGCCTGCATCGGTGTGCTTCAGATTGACCAGCAGTTCATGAATATCTGCAAAATAGGGAACCCTCTCACCATGATATTGTACAGGATCTCCGATTTGGTGGAATAGAAATCCATATTTTTTCAGGGCATAGAATATTTTTTTTTCAGTGATCATGTACCAATGGGTCAGCCCCTGTCGCAAACTTTCATGGAGCATCACCTGGTAAAGCCCCAAGACAATGATAGGGTTTTTCCTGCCCGCCATCTCTTTTGGAATGCTCCCGTCATCGGGCAGTATACCGCCTTCTTTTTTCTTTAAGTAAGACTCCACGCCATACATGCCGTCTTCTTTACGGCGCCTGAGGTCTTTGGTTACCGTAAGTCTGGAAATTTCGCCGATTTTGTCCGGCTCAGGTTTTTCCCCTGGTAAACTTAATTTTGTGGCATGTTCAATGGGAAACCCTTTGTCTGAATGGCACACCAGGCGTATGGTGCCGACCACGGAATCTGTTTCATTCAGGCAGGCAAAATGGATCGACTCTTTTTCGTATTCATCCGTTTCCAATCCACCCGGATGGTCGGCTCTATCTTCAAACCCGAACTCCTCCACATAGACTTCATACCTCATCCGGAAGGTATCTTTTAAGACATCATCATCTATGACTTGACCGAAACGAAATCTGTCGTAGGTAAGGCTTTTGCTGATCATCTTTATTTTACCCTGGGTTACTCTTTTTTTGTGTGAAAATTCTATCGAAAGTCACTGTACTATCGTGTATTTTTTAAAATTGTTTGTCAAGCGCTTTCCCCCTGAGAGCACAATGAAACATAATCACCGGGTATAATTTTAACCTTGTCTTTAGCGATATCCGGTGGTATTTTGAAAAAATCCATTTTGTTTACACGTTTCCAACAAAGATACTTTAATTCCAGACAATTCTGGATTTAGACAAAAAAATACGATGCCAAAATTTTCAAGCCACTTAGAATCCTATGATATCCATTCCGCCTCAGAATATTATGACCAGGCATTTTCACGAAATATAGGATTAGTAACCCGGGCTGAACAAAAAAAATTAAAAAGAGCAAAAATTGCAATTCCAGGAATGGGTGGGGTTGGCGGTCTCCATTTGATCACCATGGTTCGCTCAGGCGTTGGCAACTTTCATATTTCTGATTTTGATGTTTTTGAACCCGTTAACATCAACAGGCAATATGGGGCACATACCGGTTGTTTTGGAAAACCTAAACTGGATGTCATGAAAGAACAAGCCCTTCTTATAAACCCTCATATAAATATTAAAACGTTTCCCCATGGAATTAAACCGGATAATATTGACGCATTTTTAGAAGGGGTGGATGTCGTTCTTGATGGGCTTGATTTTTTTTGCTTTGACATCAGGCGGCAGCTTTTCAAGCGGGCCAGGGAAAAAGGGATTTATGTCGTAACTGCCGGTCCTATGGGCTTTAGTTCCGCGCTTTTAGTCTTTGCTCCGAACCAGGGAATGGGATTTGATGAATATTTCAATATTGTTGAGAATATGAGCCCGGAAGAGAAATCTTTGTCATTTGCTCTTGGTCTGGCACCCAGGGCAACCCACATCAAATACATGGATTTTTCAAAGGTGGATCTGAAACAAGAAGCAGGCCCTTCCTTAAATGTTGCCTGTCAGATTTGTGCGGGAATGGCTGGAACGGAAGCGTTGCGTATTATTTTAAACAGAAAAGGCCTTAAGCCGGTTCCGCACTATTTTCAGTTTGACCCTTTTTTGATGAAATTAAGAAAGGGAAAATTACATTTCGGAAATCGGAATCCTATTCAGCGAATGAAGATCGGTATTGTGAAAAAAATGATTGAATCTCGAAAAAATAAAGCGCCTGTTAATATCCCGGAGATCCCCCAAATATCATCTATGGAAAAAACACCCCTCCCGGAGAAGGCTTTAAGATATCTTGTTATGGCGGGTATCCAGGCGCCGTCGGGGGATAATGCCCAACCATGGAAATTTTCTATCACCGATAACCAGGTTTCCGTTTGGATAGACCCGGATGCCGACCACTCCTTTTTTAATGTCAATCAAATCGCCTCAATTATCTCTTGTGGGGCGGCCATTGAAAACATAAACGTCGCCGCCGGCCTTTTCGGGGTTGAACCTGAAATTGAATTAAAAGATGATCTATCAGGAATCGGTGCCCGAATTCATTTTAACCCCATGGCTCATGTTCAAAAAGATCCTTTGCACGAGGTTATATGGAAAAGACATACAAACCGGACAATGTTTCGCCGGGAATCTTTTTCAAAATCAGGACTAAATCTTATTGATGATGTTATATCCGGTTTTCCTGGGGCAAAATTACATGTTGTCACCCAAAGAGAAGATATAAAAAAGCTTGCAAAAATTGTATATACCATTGACCGTATCAGAACGGAACACCGTTCACTCCATGAGCATCTTATGAAGATGATTCGTTTTTCTCCCGGCGAGGTTGAAAAAACCGGTGACGGGCTTCCTTTGAAAAATCTCCAGGCCGGTCCGGCAGGTGAAATCTTTTTGAAAATCTCCAAACCGTGGGCCGTTATGAATGCATTTAATGAAGCGGGTATAGGTCGGATGGTTGCGTTTCATTCTTATCAGGGAATTATTAATTCTTCTGCGGTCATACTCTTAACAGTTGAGGGGAGAGGCAATAAGGACTTTTTGGTGGGGGGCAGAGCGCTGGAACGGGTCTGGCTTGAATTGACGCGACAGGGGTACCATATTCAGCCAATGACAGCAATTACACTTTTTTTTATGCGGCTGTTTTTGAATCAGGGGAGAGGATTTATGCAAAAACACAAGGATTTACTGAATTCAGTCAGAGAAGACTATTTCAAACTTTTCCGGGGTGTTGATGCTAAGAACGGCCAGGTGATGCTTTTCAGGGTGGGGCATGGACGCCCGATCCGGCATTTTACACGTCGAAAGGGCATTGAAAGCTTTTTAATTTAGATGTGAGGCTTGTTGTCTCATTCTTTTTAAAAATTAAGAGGGAAGGATTAAGGGATATGACCGCACAACTGCAGGATAAAAATAAGATGACACAGGGGGAATATCTTGCACTTGAAAAAAGCGCCCTTGATACTAAATATGAATTTTTTGATGGTGAAGCTTTTGCCATGGTTGGGGCCGGAAGAAATCATAACCGTATCAATGTTAATCTTACAGTAGAGTTAGGGGGAAAATTCAAAGCAGATAAATCCACTTGTAACCTGTTTTCCAATGACATGCGGGTTAAAATTGCGGAGAATTATGTTTACCCGGATATTGTAATTTATTGCGGTGATGCAGAGTTTGAGGATGATGAATTTGACACATTGACGAACCCGGTTGTCATCATGGAGATTCTCTCAGATTCAACGGAAGTATTTGATAGAGGGAAAAAGTTTGCCTATTACCAAACGATCCCCACGCTTCAAGAATATATCCTTGTTTCCCAAAAAGAGTGTCGTGTTGAACAATATACACGCAGTGGTGATGGCTGGCTATACCGTTCATACAAAGGTACAGACCGGATTCTAAAAATGGAGTCAGTTAATTGTGAATTGCCGTTGTCTGAAATTTATTGGGATGTTGAGTTTGAATCAAAATAGGAGGGGAGTTATCTAATGGCCGGGGTTGTTGTAAAAACCGAAAAGGTCTCACGGGTATTTTATCTGGGCAAGACAAAGGTGCAGGCACTGGATGATATCAATATTGAAATCAACGAAGGAGAATTCCTCGCCATTGCCGGCCCTTCCGGTAGCGGCAAAACAACCCTTCTTAACCTGATCGGATGTATTGACAAACCCAGCAGCGGGAGTATCAAAATAGACGGCGAAGAGGTTTCCACGCTCTCTTCCAATCGGCTGGCTGACATCCGGCTTGCCAAGCTTTCCTTCATCTTTCAAACCTTTAACCTGATACCGGTGCTGTCAGCATTTGAAAATGTGGAATATCCTCTGTTGAAAACTGTCAGGAACAGGGGCGAGCGTTCAGACCGGGCAAGAGCATCCCTGGAAAGTGTCGGCCTGGAAAAGTATATGCACCACAGGCCGGATGAATTGAGCGGAGGGCAGCGGCAGCGGGTGGCCATTGCCCGGGCCCTGGTAACGGAACCCAGGATCATACTGGCGGATGAACCAACGGCCAACCTGGATCAGAAAACAGGCGAAGATGTGCTGAATATCATGAAAAGAATAAATGAAGATTCAAATACTCTATTTATTTTTTCAACCCATGATTTAAAGGTCATGCAAATGGCCAGCCGGATTATCCGAATTACTGACGGTAAAATTGTGGAACACGATTATTTTGACCGAAAAGATAATATAAAAAAAAATGGCAATTGTGATGGTGATTACCGGAACCGAGTTCAAGGTAGAAGATCAACTGAAGAGTAAACAAATGAACATTCCAATCAGTATCAAGCTGGCAATAAGAAACGTATTCAGAAATAAAATCAGGACGCTCATAACCCTTGCCGCCATCGCTTTCGGATCGGTTTCTATCATCATTGCCGGGGGGTTCTTTGAAGATACGTTTTTGCAGATGAGAGAGGCTGTGATTCACAGCCATTTGGGCCATATCCAAATACATTCAAAAGGTTACAGCGATCATGGCGCGTCAGCGCCCTTTGACTATTTAATTGAAGATCCTGAAAATGTGACGGAAAAACTTCTTTCCATAGATCATGTAAAAATGGTTACTCCGAGAATTTCTTTTTCAGGAATGATCAGCACTGGAGATAATACTGTGGCTGTCTTCTGCCAAGGGGTACAACCGGAGGGTGAACTCATTTTAAATAAAATTGACGCAGTTAAGGACGCCACACCTGGGCTTTCTATAGAGGAGGGAGAGAATCTTTCTAAGGGAGGGCAGTTTGACCTGATATTGGGAAAAGGACTTGCTAAAACCTTAGGAGCAAAACCCGGCGATTCATTGGTATTGTTGACAAATACAGTGGGGGGCTCATTAAACGCCTTTGATATGACGGTGAAAGGAATCTTTTTTACTGCCTCAAAGGAATTTGATGACAGGACAGTGAGGCTTCCCATTGAAATTGCTCAGAAATTGATCAGGACTCAAAATGTCCAGACACTTGTGGTTTTACTCGACAAGACTGAGAATACCGAGAAAGTAAAAGATGAAATATTGAGGATCATTCAGAAGGACACGCTTTCTTTAGAGCTTAAGACATGGAAACAGTTAGCGGATTTTTACAATAAAACAGTAGATTTATACGGTCGGCAATTTTTTATTTTAAAGCTTATCATTACGATCATTGTTGTGTTAAGCATATTCAATACAATTAATATGGCAATATGGGAGAGGACTAGAGAAATTGGAACCATCATGGCCATGGGATATAAAAAAAATGATATTTTAAGGTTATTTATAGCCGAAGGATTCATCCTTGGTTTTTTGGGTGGTGCAATTGGTATTGGTGTAGGGGCCGGTTTGGCTTGGGTAATTTCATTCCTCGGTATTCCTATGCCTCCGCCCCCAGGAGCAACGGTTGGCTGGACAGCTTTTATTAAAATCGTGCCGGATATTCTAGTATCGTCTATGGTTTTATCCGTTGCAGCATCATTGGTATCGTCTTTTTATCCAGCATTTAAAGCATCGAATCTCAACATTACAGACGCTCTCAGACATTATTAGGATGTTTTTATGAAAAAAAACACATTATCACTGGCTGTTTTCTTTGTGTGTATGCTTTTCCCTTGGGCTGCTTTCTCGACCGAAGAAATCACCGCCCAAAAAATCCTTGAATATGCGGATGAAATCAGGAGCCCGCAAGCTGCTTACAGGGTGACCGCCAGGGTCATCAGCAAAAAGCCCGGCAAGGAAGATAAAATTGCCGTTTATGAGATATGGATGAAGGGGAAGGATAAGACTATTATTAAAACCCTGGAACCGGCAATAGACAAAGGAACCTCCCTGTTGATGCTTCGCTATGATTTGTGGGCATTTTTACAGAATATTTCCAAACCGTTACGAATTTCCCTGCAGCAGAGACTTTTCGGTGAAGCCGCAAACGGGGATATTGCCAGAGCCAATTTTTCAGGCGATTATGCCCCGGTGCTGAAAGATACCATCACTATTAAAGGAAGAGAATTCTATGCCCTTGAACTGACGGCCAAGGATGAAAGAGTAACCTATCACAAAGTTAATTTATGGGTGATGAAGGATACCTATTATCCTTTAAAAGGTGAGTTTTATGCTTTTTCCGGCAAACTGTTAAAAACTTGTTATTACACAAACTATGAAAAGCTTTTAGACCAAATTAGGCCTACCCGGCTGGTTCTGGATAATCCCTTGGTTGACGGTCAGAAGACCATCATTGATTATTCAAACATGACCCTGGATGATTTTCCTGACAGAGTATTTACTAAAAATTATTTAAAAAAATTAAAATACTAAAAACCATTTTATACGGATTCACATGCGTTCAATGATGGAAAAAGCCTGTTTTTGCTTCATTCTTTTTGTCATCCACATGTGGATATGGAGCCTTCATCCATTTGACGCATTAGCGTCCAACAGACACCTTAATATTGCCCATCACCAAAAGCACCAAATCGAAACTATGGGTATTGCCAAATCAACTACAGTTCAAAAAGATGCTGAGTCGATGAATCATGATGAAACTATAAAAAACAATACCGATACTGCTCAGCCGGATAATACAGGCGAATTGGACCAGGAAAGTCTGGACGCTCTTTTTCCCTCATTTGATACCGATATGCCATCCCGGCAGTTGCCTGAAAAAAGCCGGACGGCATCATCCATGACCGTAAATGGTGATTTGAGAAACCAAACCGCTTATCGTTTGAAAAAACCCCATCAATTTTCGAAAATTAAAACAGATTTCAATTTTAATCTATCCGGAAGGGTTTCTGATAATTTGTCCTATGTGTTTGGAGGCAAATTGTCCTATGACGCTGTCTTTGATCTGACCGACAACTATAATGAAGGTGTTGAAAGTGATCAAAAAAAGCAGACAGATTTAAGGGATGCCTATGTGGATTTTAGTTGGGGAAATGCCGAATTGCGAATTGGAAATCAACAGATTGTCTGGGGGGAGGCTGTGGGACTCTTCTTTGCCGATATTGTCAACCCTAATGATTTGAGGGAATATATCCTGCCAGACCTGGATCAAATTAGAATTCCCGTCCCCGCAATTAACCTGGAGTATTATCATAGCAGCCTGTACCTTCAATTGGTTTTTATTCCGTATCCTGAATTTAATGAATTTGGCAAAAAGGGTTCGGAGTTTGATTTTTCCGAACCTATTTATGCACAGAACGCAAATGTCGTCATGAACGAACCTGAAGAACCTGCCAACAGTCTTGATAACAGCGAGTTTGGATTCCGGGTGTCAAGGTTGGTCCGGGGGTGGGACCTGTCTGTATTTTATTTGTATGATTATTATAATTTTCCGGTGAACTATCGATATATTTCAGTAAATCCCATAGTAAGTCTTCACCCTGTAACCATTACATACCAGCCGGAATACGAGAGAATGCACAGGTTCGGACATACTTTTTCCAAAGAATATATGGACGCTGTTTTTAAGGGCGAATGGATATACACGCATCAGATGTTCATTTCTTCGATAAATTCTGCCGATTTTGACGGTATGCTTAAAACCGATACCTTTAAGTGGCTTCTTGGTGTAGATTACACATTTTTTAATTCTCTGGAAACAAATTTCCAATTCATGCAGGAAATCATAATGGATTATGAGGAACACATGGCACAAAAGGAGTATGCCACCGCTTTTTCCATTTGGATGAAAACAGGTTTTTTTGAAGATAAGATTGAACCTGAATTATTTTTTGTTTCAAGTTTAGATCAAAAAGACGGTCTTTTTCGGTCGAGTATGACTTACAATTATGATGATGCCCTAAAAATAATTCTGGGGGTAGATTTGTTTTTTGGTCAAATAGACGGGAATTTTGGAATATTTGATGACAGTGATCGGTTTTTCGTTGAAATCCGTTATAAATTTTAGCCAATCTTATTTGTTTCAGGGATAAAGAAAGGAAGGTATCAATGTACTTGTTTATATTGCTATTGGGAATAATTACTTTTATATTTGGGATTGTTCCGATTTTATTCACATTGCGCTTCAGAGCCTATGTAGTCAATTATTTCAAGAAAGATACTAATGAATACCGGCCTAAGGTTAGCATAATACTTCCTTGTAAGGGGATTGATCCGGGATTTGAAGATAATCTGACGGCATTGTTAAATCAGGATTACCCGGACTTTGAATTGGTTTGTGTCACTGCTACGGATGACGATCCAGCTTATGTCTTCATCAATTCATTTATGCAGCAGAGATCAATTTCGTCACAGTTAAAGCTTATAGTCGCAGGAATTTCTTCCGAACGAAGCCAAAAAGTAAACAATTTGCTTCAAGCCTTGAAAAAATACAGGTCAGAAACAGAGGTTTTTGTTTTTGTAGATTCGGATATCAGACCCAATAAACGATTTTTAACGCACCTTGTAAATCCTTTGCAAAACCCTGAGGTAGGCGCAGCCACCGGCATCAGATGGTATTTGCCCAACCATGCAACCGCCGGTTCCATGCTCAGATCTATTTGGGCTGCCGGGGCCTTACCCATGATGATTGATAAACATCATAATTTCGCCTTTGGTGGAGCAAACGCCATTAAAAAAGAGGTGTTTGAAAAAGCGGATATTGAAAAACTGCTCAAGGGATCGTTGTCGGATACATTTTCTATAACCAAAGGTGTCAAGGAAGCTGGGCTTCTAATAAAATTCGTACCTCATTGTATTGTCGTTTCCCATGAGGATTCAACAATAAAAGAAACTGTTGAATGGTCTACCCGGCAGACAATAATTACCCGTGTATACAGCAAGCCTTTTTGGTGGACGGTATTTTTAACTTACAGCTTTAGCAATACAATGCTCCTGACGGGTATCCTTCTTCTGATAATATCAGTGATAAGTGAAAGTGCTTACATTATACCAGCTTTTTTTATGCTCTCATTGATTCCCCTTGAGGTGTTAAATGCCGCTATGTTGATACCCGCGGTAAAGCAAATGATCCCTGAGCATATTGACAGTTTAAATCAATTAAAATTAAAATATTACTTTTATGCCCCACTCACCTCATTACTGATAATGTTCAACTCAATCGTTTCCATATTTACCAATGAAATTACTTGGAGAGGAGTGAAATATAAATTGATCTCACCTGAAGAGACAAAAATACTTTAAAATTATTTTCGGGGGGGGAGTAAAAGTCCTTAGTGCAGAACGCTGTAAATACGACAATAGTATAGTCTTTTAAAAGACCGTTTAATGCATATTTTCTCCTTATAGACACAGTTTTTTTTAGCAACAACAATTTGGAGAAAAGTCATGGCAGGACCAAAACCCAGATATGCTGTTAAACTGACCGAACAGCAATACAAAGAATTGAAACATTTGAGTCAGAGTCATATGGCCCCCTGGGTAGAAGTTCAGCGCGCCCGAATTCTTCTGCTGGCATATGAATGCCCGGATTACAGCAACTATCATATTGCCGAAAAAGTCGGCTGTGGGGTGGATATGGTCAAAAAATGGCGGAAACGATGGCAAAAGGATCCTTCAGTTAAAAGTTTACCGCGCGCGGGTGCTCCCGCTCCCAGAAAATTTTCTGCCCTCCAGCGTTCACAGATCACTGCATTGGCCTGTTCAAACCCCAGTGACAATGGAAAGCCATGGAAACGATGGTCCGGTGAAAAACTTGTTCAAACCGTCGTTGAAAAAAAAAATTGTAAAATCGATATCTGCCGGTACCGTTCGTCGGTGGCTGGATCAGGATAAGATCAAGCCTTGGCAATATCATTCCTGGCAAAAATCAACGGATCCCTGTTTTGTCGAAAAAGCCGGTCCAGTTCTGGATTTGTATGAAAGAGCGCAGGAGTTATCTCAACAGGGCCATGCCGTTGTCTGTGTGGATGAAAAGACTTCGATTCAGGCGAGAAAGCCACTGAGTGAAACACGTCCTGCAATCCCGGAGCACCCAGTGAAAATCTCCGACCGTTATGAAAGAAAAGGTGTATTGCAGTTATTCTGCGCCTTGATGGTCGCTACAGGTACAACTTTTGCGCGTTGCTTTGACAAGAAATGTTTTGCCGATTTCCAGGACTTTCTTTCAAGTCTGTTCAAGGATCGAGTTTGCAAAGGGTTAAAATTTATTCATCTGATCCTGGATAATGGCAGCACTCATGCGCCAAAGCAGTTGAGAACGTGGATCAATTCACTCCATTTATCCTTTACGGTAAAAATTCATTGGCTGCCAACCCATGCCAGTTGGCTCGATCAGGTAGAGATTATCTTCAGTAAGCTTCAGCGGAATGTACTGACCCCATGCTATTTTAACGATAAGGAGGATTTGGAATCACAGCTTATGGAGTATTTTGAATATCTTAACCAGAATCCCAAACCGATTCAGTGGTCTTACACAAAAGTTAAAATGTTGGAAAAATTTGACCCTCAAAATCAATATAAAATAGCGGCATAATTACAGCGCTGGGTACTTAGTTTTTATTTGCCTATTATACTTTTTCCCAGACGAATCCTACATGTCTCGAAGCAAAATACCCCAATTGACGGCCTATACCCCCCTGCCATTTCGTTTGAAGGCCTGTTTTTTTTGCTAACGACATCCATTGATCTGGAGTCCATTCTATTGTTGGTTCTGGGAAACCCTGGGACCATTTTAGGAATCGATGGAACCCGTGAAATATTTTTTTATCCCACCATGTCAAGTTGATATCCTCAAAGGCAATTATGTGTCGTTTGCAGACACGCATGGCTTCTTTTAGAACTGTTTCTGGATCCTTGGCATGGTGTAATACAAAGATCAGTGTTACCACATCAAAACTGTTGTTTTCAAAAGGGAGATGAATTCCATCGTAAAGTGTTAATTCTATATTGGTTTCGTTATAATCATCCACGTCTACAGGGAACACCTCACACCCTATTAAATTCTGAAGCATTAAATCCAATCTACAATCACCGGCACCAAGATTTACAATGCGGTCTGTGGGCCCGATCCAGGATTTGAGGTGCCGTAAGGTCCAATTGGCTCTATGTCTATGAACCCACTCATCCAGCCAAGATTGTTTTTCGTTTTTATTTTTATCAGTCATCGCTCTCCACGATCTCCTAAAAAAAGCCGATTCAAGGGTTTATATGTCAAGAGTACTCAAAAAGCACACACAAAAATTGTACCGATAGCTTTTGGTGGATGTTTTTCAGATGGGTATATAGCATAACAAAAGAAAAAAAGTTAGGGAAGTTAACCGATTCTTCCCTAACTTTTTTTATTTAGTGCTTGCTCAATGCCGTTGACTTAAGAAACCCTGTGTACAATTTAAGCGTCAATGCCGTTCCTTAACAAAATTTTATCCTCTATTGCTGCTAATATTTTCAGAAATGACGGTGATATTCTGTCTGGTAAGCTCATCATTTACGCTTAAGTCAACGGCATTGAGTGCTTGCTATCAGTTCATTAGAATGAAATATTTGCTTAATTCATAAAGTTATCTTGTTTTTCTTCTAACAAAGCCTGCAGCACCAAGAAGTCCAATACCTAATAAAAGTACGGTGTTGGGTTCAGGAACGACGGAGGCGTTGACCCGGGCAGGGTCATTACTCTCAAACACCCAAGCCTGGGTATTTTGTCCTAACGCTACGTATTCAGGATTTACTGTCAGCTCGCTATTGGCATAGAATTGGACATTTGAACCAAATCTACTTTCACTAGGATCATTCAGCAGAGGGTCGCCAAGAATAAAAGACTCTGCATATTCCAAAACGGATAAGCCGATAAAAGCATCTCCATCAAAGTTGACGAAGGCTGTACCAAAAGGTGTTACATCTGACCAGGCATATTCTTCGCCGGATACATTGAAAGTTGAATAGGGAACACTGGGTGTATCATCGTCACCCAACACCATCCAGGAAGTACCGTCAGTGGCAGCAGCTATTCCTGTGAGGATGCTTGTACCTCCGGTTGTAAATAAATTACCACTACCATCATCGTAATACAATTCAAACATTTCATTGGAATTCAAGCCAGTTGTGAAAGAAGTATATGTGAGTGTAGCGGCGGTTACGTCATCAATAGCATAAAATGTATCTACGCTTGTTACACCAAGGTCAACATAAATACCACCAGCATGGCCTGATATATTCGTTACTTGCTGAGCAAAAATGCCTGTAATCTCATCGCCGGTTGGATTATCCCATATTAATGTATTATTTTTATCCGTGATCTCTTGAATATTGATAATCCCAACGAAAATATCGTTTATCTCTAAGTCTACAGGCCCACCACTCTGATCAATTTCATAGTAATTTCCATTAACATCTGCCCGGAATACGGTTTCATAATTGGTGTAAAAAAGTTTATTTAGGTCAGAGATAAGAGTCGAAGCTTGTGCTGACGGCCCTACACCTAACAAAAACAGTACTAAAGATAACAATCCAATTCTTTTTTTCATAATGATCTCCTTTGCTTTCTTTGCTTTGATGAGGAATTAGGAATTCCGGGGACACAATACTTAATTATTTCCCCGTGTTAAAAGTTGCATATTGTTCGTACCTACCACGACCTCCTTTCTGGCAGTACATTTTTTGAATTGTTTAATGTTTAATTTATTTTATTTTTATTTCATCCACTCATTTCACCATTTTTCCATTCTTCCATTTCATTTCATCCACATCCACCACATTTCATTTCATCCACATCCACCACAAAGTTGAAATAAGTTGAAATTAAATATTGCAATGATGGTGCCATTTACTTTCTACATTGTAAAAAAGAAGAGTTTGGATCATGCTACATGGGAAATATATTATAATTAAAGCAGGTTGAGGCGATATAATTTTTTTGAAAAATCAAAGCCTTTTACAGCGCTGAAAACATAGTCGCATGGAAATATGAAAAAAAAACCATACTGATTGTGAAAAAGTCTTCATAATCAGTATAATAAAGTACACACAAAAAAAAATTCAAAAAAAATTGCACACAAAAAAAATTGGAAAAAGGAGTCAAACAAAAAGAACAAAAAGTACCAAAAAGGGGTCACCAAAAAGGGGTCACACCAAAAAGGGGTCACACCAAAAAGGGGTCATATACTATTTATTTTTAGTGACTTGATTCATTGTTTTTATTGTGGTATCTTGTATACCATCATCGATGATGAATTCAGTTGCGATGGAGGAGGAAAAATGAGGACTACAATCAATATTAATGAACAAATCCTTACTATAGCAAAACAAAAAGCAGCAGACAAGAAGACAACTTTAGGGGCTATTATTATTATTGAAGATGCATTACGAAAAGCATTCAGGGAGAAAAAAAAGAAGTCCTATGATGATGATGATGGGGTCATGGTGATGTGGTGATGGGGTCAGGCTTGACATTTTGATATTTTAGCCAGTTCCTGCAATCGACTGTCTGAAACACCGGTATAATTCCGAAATTGGCAGACAAAACGACAATAATTTGGGCCTTGATCATCGTTTGGTCCATTAACATCTAAGCAGCAGTGTTTATTAACGTGATGTGCAACTTTTTTTGACAACATGATTATATTCCCGATAGGCATTGATAATATCAGACAGGGAGGATAGAGTTATGTTGTCAATAGAAGATTTTATAATTGTATAATTGAAATATATTGTCGGACAGATGATTCTTTGAAAGAAATTTCCCGGGGTATGAAATTACGCAGTCGGGGTTTTCCTCCTTCGCTATCCGATAGCGAGGTCATTACCATGGAAATTGTGGGTGAATACATCGGAATTGACACCGATAAGGGAATATGGGAATACTTTCGGCGTCATTGGCTAC